>Ga0182744_1000243_pt1 | contig 57612 bp, 45 predicted proteins | sample eDN3rd30CKraftMG_FD_128525 | JGI IMG/M metagenome (GOLD analysis project Ga0182744, IMG submission 128525) | Enriched Miracle-Growth compost microbial communities from Emeryville, California, USA - eDNA 3rd pass 30_C Kraft MG (version 2) (version 2) ... | reverse complement strand
GGCAGATGTCGTAGACGACATCATGCGCGCGCTGCCGGCCGAGCGCTGGCCCGAGCCCCATCATCACCGCTTCGGAGACGATCAGCCCGCCGGTGATGTCGAGATTCCTGCGCATGCCCGCTTCGTTGATCTGCAGGCCGGACACCAGGTGACGCGTCTGCGCCAGGGCGCCCGATGTCAGGCAGAAGATTTCCGGCAGCGAAATCCACTCGATCTGCCACGGCCCGGTCGAGCGTTCATGATCGGCGATATTGGCATCGAGCAGCGCGGCGACGTGATAGCGCACCGACGAAGCAATGCCGTGGATATAGGCGGAGGAGATCGGATTGCGCTTCTGCGGCATCGTGCTCGACGATCCGCGCCCTTCGTGGAACGGCTCGAACGCCTCCTCCACCTCGGTCTGCATCATCAGCTTCACATCCATGGCGATCTTGCCCGCTGTGCCGCAGACGAGGCCGAGAAAGCACCCCACTTCGGCGATGCGATCGCGCATCGTGTGCCAGGCGATATCGGGCTGGCCCAGGCCGAGCTCGGCGCAGAGCGCGGCCTGAACCTCTAGCCCTCTGCCATCGAGCGAAGAGAGGTTGCCGGCGGCGCCGCCGAATTCCCCGACCAGCACCCGCGGCTTCAATTCCCGCAGCCGCTCGAGATGGCGCTGGAAGCCGGCCAGAAGCACCGCCGCCTTGTAACCGAAGGTGATCGGCACCGCCTGCTGCAGATTGCTGCGCGCCGCCATCGGCGTATCGCGATAGCGCCGCGCGAGATCGGCCAGCGCCGCTGCAATCGCATTGAGATCGCGCTCGACAAGATCGAGCGCGGCGCGGATCTGCATGATCGTCGCCGTGTCGGTAATGTCCTGCGTGGTGGCGCCCCAATGGCACCACTCGCCCAAGCCATCACGGCAGAACCCGACTAACTGCTGCACGACACCGAGGATGGGATAGCCGATGCGCTCGGTCTGGATTTTCAGGCGGTCGAAATCGATCCGGTCGACCGTGCAATGGCTGACGATCTCCTCGCACGCTTCCTGCGGAATAATCCCCATGCGCGCCTGCACCCGCGCCAGCGCCGCCTCGATATCGAGATAGAATTGCGTCCGCTGACGGTCGGAGAAAATCTCGCGCATGTCGGCGGCGCTGAAAATATCCCCCAGAACGGTTGAATCGATAATCGTCGCCGCCATGCTTCCTCCCGCCTCCGGCCCCTACCAGCGACGTCGTTGTGAACCGGATTTGCGCTTTTGGAAAGCAGGAACGCACGATGCTCTAGTTCAGCTCGATTCTGGTTTTGCCGATGACGTCCGCCCAGCGCCGCGATTCCGCCTGCATCATCGCCGCGAACTCCCCCGGCTCTGACCCGATCGGCTCAGCGCCTTCGTTGGCGAAGCGCGCCTTGATGACATCCTTGTTGATGGCGGCAACCGTTGCCTTGCGCAGAGTCGCGATAATGCCTGCCGGCGTGCCCTTGGGAACGACGAAGCCATACCAGGCGCCGGTGTCATATTGGGCAAAGCCGCTTTCGGCGATCGTCGGCACGGCGGGAAGCTTTTTGGTCCGGTCTTTCGTCGTCACCGCAAGCGCCTTGACGATGCCGCCCTCGATCTGGCCCATCACAGACGGCATGGTCGTTATCATGAAATCGGTCTGGCCGCTGGCAAGATCGTTCAGCGCTGGCCCCGCGCCACGATAAGGCACATGGGCGAAATCGACGCCTGCAACCTGCGCCAGAAGAATGACCGCCAGATGGCTTGCGGAGCCGTTGCCGGCGCTGCCGTAACTCAATTTTCCGGACCTGGTTTTTGCCTCCTCGAGGAACTGCTTGAACGAAGTGAGTTTCGAATTGGCCGGCACCACCAGAACCAGCGGCGCCGAAGTGATCAGCGTAACCGGATCGAAGGCCTGCAGGGGATCGAGCTTCATCGACTTGAACAAATGCGGATTGACCACCATCGGTCCTTGGTTGGCCATGAGAACCGTATAGCCGTCGGCAGGCGCAACGGCGACCTGCTGCGAGGCCACGTTGCCGCCGGCTGTGCCGTTATTCTCGACGACGATCGTCTGGCCCAGTTGCTCGCTCACCGCCTGCGCGACCAGCCGCGCGATCGCATCGGTTCCGCCGCCCGCGGCATAGGGCACAACGAGCTTGACCGCCCTGTCGGGATAGGTCTGCGCATGGGCTGGAATGAAAGACGCAACGCAGGCAGCTGCCAGGCTGAAAAACACCGAATAGCGTGTCAACATTGTTCCCTCTCCCAATGCCGATGCGTTTGAACAGGTCTTCGCGTCTCTCCGGAAAAATGGCAGTCAACCGCAGCCCAAAAGCGAGCCGCATTCAAAATCACGCCTTTGCCGATACCCGCCTGCGTGGCCGGGTCGGGGCAACGGCAATCCGCTTGCTCTCGTTCGCGGCGTGCATGACCGGGCTCATCCCGCTCAGCACGATCCGCACGAGTTCCAGATATTTACGCAAGCCGACCTCAGGCCGCAACGGCTCGATTGCAAGCCAGGATCGGTGTTCGGCGAGATAAAGATCAAAGAGGATGCGGGTGACCGCGTCAAGATCGAGCCCGGCGCGCAACTCGCCTGCTGCAAGACTTTGCGCCACGATCTCACGCAGCCTGGCCCTGGTGTTTGCCCGCTGGGCATTGGCGCGCGCGGTCTCGATGTTCTTTTCGCTTGGCTCGTGGACGCGCACCATTTCATGTGCCGCGGCGCGCGACAGCTTGGGATATTTGCTCCAGAATTTGTAACGCGGGCGAAAGAACCGTGTCAGCCGCTCGATGAGCGGACCGCCTTGGTTATCGGCCTCGGCCTGCTCGTTCAGTGTTTCGATTTCGTCATGAATGCTGAGCAGACACAGATCCATCTTGTCCTGCGCATACAGAAAGATCGTGCCGACAGCGACGCCGGCACGCTCGGCGATGGCGCGGGTCGTCGTCTCGTCGACGCCCTGCTCTGCGAAAAGCTCGAAGGCCGCCCGCATGATGCGCCTGCGCCGTTCGATTTTGTTTTGTTCCCGTATAGCTGCCAAGCGCCGATCACCAAGAGCTAGCCACCGAAGGCTGACCGCCAGAAATTATTGCATTGCAATATTCATTGCATGGGCGACGATTTAAAACGCGCGATCGCGTTGTTGACAGCAGCCAAGACGGGTGTCAATCTCCAGAAAATGAGCGTGTTCATTTAAAGCCAAACACCAAACGGCACGCTTGAAATTGAGGAAACGAACAAGGAATCGCCGGCCCGATGCAATTGCGCCGGGCCGGCGATCTTGGGCGCCTGGTAAGGCGTCGAAATCTCCACAGTCATACACGTAGATGAAGCCATCAGGTCGACCGCGATCGACAAGGGAGGTTCAAGACATGCGCTTGCGCGTTATTTTTCCGAGCGCCCGATCGGCTTATCCCGATCGCGAAGTCAACATGCGCATGGACGTCCTCAAGAAATATTGCGGACCGAACACGGAACTCGAGTTCGGCTTTCCGGCCTCCGGCTGCACCTTCAAGCGCGACCTGACCTGGCGCGACTTTGAACCGATCATTCCCGAATTCGTCGCCGCCGCCAAAAAGGCGGAAGAAGACGGCGTCGACGCCGTCATGGTGCATTGCGTTTATGATCCGGGCTATGCGGAAATCCGTCGCCTTCTGAAAATCCCGGTGGTTGGATTTGGCGAGTCGGTCTTCAACGCGGCTCTGCAGATCGCCCCGACCTTCGGCATGATCGCGCCGAACACGTCGCTGATGAAAGAGGCGAACGATATCCTCGACCAGTTCAACATCCGCGATCGCTGCGTTCACATGGAGCCGTTGAACTTCCAGCTGCCCGAGGCCCACGCCAGCAACGAGGCCATGCTGGCGCGCGCCGCCGAGATTGCCATCAACGCCAGGAACAAGGGCGCCGGCGTGGTGATTCCGTTCGGCATGGCCCTGATCCCGGTTCACCTGAAAACCGAAGAGATCAAGCGTCTTGCCGGCATTCCCGTGCTCAATCCGGCCGAGATCGGGCTGCGCGAAGCACAGATCATCATGGAGGCGGTGGCGTGAACGCCGTCCCGGCCGTCGCTGACGTCATCGTTGTCGGCGCCGGCTGCGCCGGGCTTTGCGCGGCGGTGGAGGCGGCCGAGCGCGGGCTGTCCGTCATCGTCTGCGAGAAGCGCGGCACCTCGCTGGAATCATCGACAGCCGCGTCAGGCGGGTATTTCGCCTTCATCGATACGGACCTGCAGCGCCGCGACCGCATTATCGACAGCGACGACACCTTCCGCCAGGACATGGAACGCAGCGGCAAGGGCCAGTCCGATCCTGCCCTGGTCGACGCCTATCTGAAACACCAGCTCGACACCTATTACTGGATGCAGGAGCACGGCGTCACCTTCTGGGACGTCGATATCGGCATCGGCATGAATGTGCCCCGCTGTCACGCGACCGATTCCCAGCGCTTGCTGGAAGTCCTGACGCGCAGCGCCCGCCGCCTCGGCGTCTCACTCTGCTATCATTTCCCCGTCGGCGATATCGAACGCGATGGCAGCGCATTCAAGGTCAGCGGCCCAGACGGGGTCAGCCTGCGCGCCGAACGGGCGATCATTCTTGCCTCGGGCGGCTTTTCACGCAATCCCGCCATGCTGGGCCGGTTCGTGCCCGGGCTTGAGCGATTGCAGATCGTTGATGGCGGCCTCGGCTGCGTGGGCGACGGCATCGTCATGGCCGAGAAGCTGGGCGCATCGCTGAGCAGCATGGAATGCGTGAAGCCGAATTTCTATTCCTATGCGCTGCGCGATGGCACCAAGGAGAAGATGGACCGCTTTCACCACGACACACCGGTCGGCATGGTTTATCACCTCGGCGGCATATTGGTGACGTCGAAGGGCGAGCGTTACGTCCGCGAAGATATGAACGCGAAGGATATCGCGCTCGTCACCCTCAAACTCCCCGCCGTCATGGCCTGGGGCATTTTCGACGAGACCGTGCGGCAGCGGGCGCAGACGGAAAAGACCATCTACATCAACCCCGCCGCCATGGCGAAGGTGGTGACCGCGCAGACGCTGCCCGAACTGGCCGAACTCGCCGGCCTGCCTGTCGATCCATTCGTGCGAACGCTCGAACAATATAATGCCGATTGCGCGAGAGGCGCGCCGGACAAGATGGGACGCGTACATGAGACAGCCCTGCTCGGCAAACCGTTTGCACTGAACACGCCCCCATTCTACGCTTTCCCCACCGCGCCCAACCAGGCAACGACATTCGGCGGTGTGCGCGTCAATCCACGGACGCAGATCATCGATGATGATGGCAATCCTCTGCCCGGCCTCTATGCCTGCGGCGAGATCGTCGGCGGCTTCCACGGATTGAACTTCGTCACCGGAACCGCTTTGGCGCAGGCCGCCATTTTCGGTCGCATTGCCGCGAAGACTATCGCACGTTCGGCCGCGGGAGGAGCGGGATCATGATGCGGACAGCTCGCGCGGTGATCTGGGCGCTGGCTCTGGCCTTCAGCGCCCAGCCGCAGGCCCACGCGCAGTCATGGCCTGATCGGCCGGTGAAGATCATCGTGACATTCGGCGCTGGCGGCACCGCCGATATTCTCGGCCGCATCGTCGCCGCCGAGCTGTCGCAGGAATACAGGCAGCAGTTCTACGTCGAGAACAAGGTCGGCGGCGGCGGCATCGTCGGATCGACGGAAGCCTTCAAGGCCGAGCCCGACGGCTATACTTTGATGATCGCAGGCGCCGGCCCGCAACTGGTCAACCCCGCCCTCAATCCGAACGTCACCTATCAGACGATGCGCGACTTCACCCATATCGCGATGATCGCCGGAGACAGCTACATTCTGGCGGTCAGCCCATCGCTCGGCGTCAAGACGTTCAAGGAATTTCTGGCGGCGACCCGCGACAAGCCCTCGATCGCCTGCGGTTCGCCTGGCGCCGGCACGCAGGGCGAACTGCTGCAGCACATCATCAACGCCAAGACCGGCAGCAAGCTGCAGCCCATCGCCTTCCGCAGCGCCGCCGATGCAGTTACCGCGCTGTTTGGCGATCACATCCTGGCTGCGATGCAGCCCTCGATCTCGCTTGGCGAATATGTGAAGGCCAACAAGGTGGTCGGCCTCGCGGTGACGTCAAAAGAGCGGATTGCGGCCTATCCGGACATTCCCACCCTGGGCGAACTCGGCTACGACGTGGAAGGCGGCGCGAGCTGGTTCTGGCTGGCGGGGCCAAGCAAGCTGCCGGCCGACATTGTCGCCAAGCTGAATGCCTCCGTGCGCAAGATCGTCTCTTCCGATCGCATTCGCGAGCAGTTCGCCAAGAGCGCGCTGATCACGGCCGATCTCGATCAGAAGGCGACCACGGCTTTCATCGCCGATGAAGTCAAACTCTGGGCGGCGGTCGCCAAGGAAAATCCGCTGCCGACGCAGCCCTAGTTCCGCTGTTCAAACACGTGTAAACAAAACGTTGCATTGACGAGAGGGAGACGAACATGCTGCGCGCGGCACGACTTTTGATCGCGGTCATGGCGCCATTCATCATGGCCCATGGCGTTGCCGCGCAATCCGTCGATAGCTATCCCAACGCGCCCATCAAATTGATCGTCCCTTTTGTCGCCGGCGGCCCGACTGATGTCACCGCGCGGCTTTTCGCCGAGCATATGAGTCAGGATCTCGGCCAGCGGCTTGTCATCGAAAACCGGCCCGGCGCGGATTCCGCCATTGGCGCCGTGCAGGTCGCAAGGGCTCCGGCCGATGGTTATACCCTGCTGTTCGCCATGGACGTCACCCTGGTGATGAACCCGGCGACCAAGAAAAACCTCTCCTATGACGCCCTGAATGATTTCCAGTTCATCTCGCTGACATCGCTGAACACGTCGGTGCTGGTGGTGCCGGGCAACGGCCCCAAGACGGTTCAGGAACTGATCGCCTACGGCCGCGCAAATCCCGGCAAGCTGAATTTCGGCGCCGGCATCATCACCACACGGCTGGCGAGCGTGCTGTTCAACAAGCTCGCCGGCATCGATGCGGTCTATGTGCCCTACAAGGGCAGCGTGGAGGTTTTGCAGGGCCTGCTCGACGGCAGCATTCAATATGCGGTCGACGGCGTGTCGGCCCATTACACCATGATCAAGGACGGCAAGGAGCGCGCTCTGGCGAAACTCAACAAGCGCGAGCTCGCCTCGCTGCCCGACCTTCAGCCGCTTGATGAAGTCGCGAAGATGCCGCAACTGGGCGAAATCTCGACATGGGCCGGGATCGTCGCGCCGAAGGGTACACCGATGCCCATTGTCGACAAATTGCAGCGCGCCATTGCGGCGGCAGCGGCCGACAAGGAGATCAGCAGCAAGCTCCTGGCCTTCGGCATCGTCGCGACCAGCAACACACCGGAAGAATTCGTCGCTTACGTCAAATCCGAAACCACCAAATGGACCGCCGTCGTCAAGGACAGCGGCCTGACTTTCAGCGATTGAGGCTTCAATCGGCCCTGCCCCATGTGCGCCTGGCGACCTGCGCGCAGAGGGCGAGCTTGCGCCACTGACTGTCTTCGTCGATGAGGTTGCCGGGAATGGAACTGGCGAAGCCGCATTGCGGGCCGATCCCCAGTTGATCGAGCGGTGCATAACGGCTAGCCTCGTCGATCCTGCGCATCAATGTGTCCTCGGCTTCCAGCACCGGTGACTTGCTGGTGACCAGACCAAGGATGACATGCTGGCCTTTGCGCAGGAAGCGCAGCGGCGCGAAATCACCGGAGCGCTCGTCATCGAACTCGAGCAGAAACACGTCCGCGTCGATCATGTTGAACATGCGCTCCGCAACGGGCTCATAGCCGCCCGCGGCGACCCAGCTTGAACGGCGATTGCCACGGCAGAGGTGGATGCCGACCGTCATGTCGCTTGGCCGGTCGCGGATGCTGTCGTTGATGAGCCTGGCGTAGACGCGCATCAGATCGTCCGGATCATCGCCACGGGCCTTCAGGCTCGCGGCCATCTTCGGATCGCAGAAGAAGGTGAAGTGCACTTCGTCGAGCTGCACATATTTGCAACCGACCGCGGCCAGAGCCGCAATCTCGGCCCGATAGGCGGCGGCAAGATCGTCGAAGAAGACATCGAGATCGGGATAGACCTTATCATCGATCGCGGCGCGGCCGCCCCGGCAATGAGCGAAAGAAGGTGACGGCATCGTCACTTTCGCGGTCTGCAAGGTGCAATCACGCAGGAACGAAAAACCATCGACGCAGATCGGCCCGCCATGACTGATCTTGCCGGAGGTCACGAACACCGCAGGCGATTCGCCCGCGCTCGAACCGCCTTGGAAGCCGCGCGCAAACGGGGATGCATCCCAGTCGATACCCTGAAAGCTGCTGAGAAAGTCGATATGGAACGCGCCCCTGCGAAAATCACCGTCGGTGACGACGCCAAGCCCTGCGTGTTCCTGCCGGCGCACCGCCTCCAGAATGCATTCATCTTCCACATCGAGCAGAGCCTGGCCGGGAATTTCGCCGGCGCCATAAGCGTTGCGCGCCTGCATCAACCGCTGTGGCCGCAGCAGGCTCCCCACATGATCCACGCGATAGACACGCCGTCCTGTCGTCGGCTTCCCATCGGCTGCAATCGTCTCGCCGCTCATGATTTCCTCCGTATTTTTTGTTTTGCACCTGCTCGCGCAACAATCTTGCCCCCTGATGAGATCAGTAGCAGACTCAGCGCCCTGGAGTCGCGGGATGTCGCGACCATTATCCGTTTCATTCTCTGATCGTACCATCATAAAAAAGGGAGAATTGACACCATGCCGGACAATTCCGAAAAAGGTCTCGATCGCCGCAACCTCTTGATTGCATCTATCGCCACCGCTGGAGCCTCGGCCGCCTTCGCGGTCAACGCTAACGCTGCTGGCGAAGCGCCGGCTGCCTCGGGCAGGACCGTCTATACCGGCGATGTGATCCAGGGGAAGAAGGTCATCAGCGCGCTGGACGTCAACGACCTTGAACCCGGGCAGAAGCATCTCTTCTATTTTCAGGGCGTGCAGATGCCTACGGGCAAACACTGGAATGTGTCGGTGGTGGTCGCGAAGGGGGCAAGGCCAGGCAAGCGCGCGCTTCTGACCAGTGGTGTGCACGGCGACGAGATGAACTCGATCCATACGGTCATGACCGTGATGAACCAGCTCGACCCCAAAAGTATGTCGGGCACGGTGATGGCGGTCACCGATGTGTCTCCTCCCGCCTTGGAAAGCATGCAGCGGCGATGGCCCAACGTGGGGTTGGGTGCCGACCTCATAGACATGAACCGAGTATGGCCGGGAGACGAAAACGGCCCCACCCCGACCAGCCGACATGCGGGGTTGCTGTTCAATCGTCTGCTGCGGCCGAACGCCGACTTCGCCATCGATTTCCACACCGGAGCAACCGGCTTTAGTGCCAGTGCCTTCAATCTCGGCGATATGAATATTCCAGAGGTCAAGGCGATGCTGGAACTCTTTCCCGTTACCCAGATCTTCAATAATCCAGTGTATCCGGTTGTTCTCCATAATGCTCTGATCAACGTGGGCATTCCTGCGTTCTGCTCAGAGATTGGCCCCGGCCGGATACTCACTCCTGACATGATCGATCTATTCGTTGAGGGTACGATGAACGTACTCAAGCACCACGGCATCGTATCCGGTCCGATGGGTAAAACCGGCAAGGACGTGGCTGTTTTCATCGGCAACAGTGGCTTCCCGATTATTGCGACCGAAGCCGGCTTCGTCCAACCTCTGGTTAAACTTCACGACAGGGTCACCCCCGGGCAGAAGGTCGCTGTACAGCGCAACAGCTTTGGCGAGATTGTTGCCGAATATACGAGCAACGTCACGGGGGAGGTCTTTGCACTGCGTACTGACGTGACATCAGAGCCCGGCAATCCTCTGCTGTTTATTCTTTTCGAGAAGCCGACGCGGGGGGGCATGGAGTCTTATCCCGAGTAGTGCTCAAGCTCAATTGGCCGCTAGTCCCAAGTGGAACTCGCCTCGCGCAGCGACTCGGCAAGCGCGCGCACCGGCCTGGCGCTGCGGCGCTGCGGATTGATCAGCATGCGCACATCCAGAGACAAAGCCGGCCCGTCGATATCGATCAGGCAAAGGCGGCCGGCTTCGATGTCAGGCGCGACAGAAGCATAGAGCGAGCAGCAAAGCCCCAGGCCGGCTTCCGCAAGATCGCGCACCACGCCGAACTCGGTTCCTTCGGCGACGAGGCGCATGCGTTCGACGCCGATGCCACCAAGCAATTTATGCTGCGTCTGTCCGAACAGCGACGTCGCGACCGGCCCGACAAAATCATGACGCGACACTTCGGCTGGCGGCACGCGCTTGCGCCCCACCAGCGGATGATCGGGCGTGGCGAAGACGACGAAGCGCATGCGCGCCATCAGGATCGAGGGCAGGCCCGCCGGCTCGTCGTTGGACAGCAGGCAGCCGATATCCGCCGACCCCATGCGTACGGCGGCGACGACCTCTTCCTGGAAGGCAATGCGAACCGACATGCGGATATCGCGGTTCTTGCTGGCGAACTGCGCCAGAGCGCCGCGCATTACCGTATGCGACAGGGAGCGCTGACAGGCCAAGGCCACGTTCTGGTCGGCGGAGGCGCGCGAGGCGACGTCTTCCTCCATCCGCATCGCCTGTGACAGCAGTTCGCGCGCATGCACCAGAAAACTGCGGCCGATATCGGTCAGGACCGCATGCCGGCCGCTCTGCCGTTCGAACAGCCGGCCGTCCAGCTCCTTCTCGATGGCCGAGATATGGGCGCTGATCGACGGCTGGGCGATGCCGAGCCGGCGGGCCGCCGCGGCGAAGGATCCCGTCTCGACGATGGCCACGAAAACCTGAAGCCGGCGCAGGGTGATGGATATCATGCATATAGTTATAGTTGAATAGCTATATTTAACCAAGCCTGACGACGCCTTGCTTTGCCATGGCCCTTCACCTCCTATCCGGGACGAAACGAGCCAATGGCAAAGGTCAAGGCTGTTTCGAAAGCCCGACGCCGGCAACGGCCGGGCTTTCGCAGGGAAACGCAAGTGTCGGCATCAATGGCAGCATTAACTGGCCACATTCTGTCAGAACTGGCACTCTCGCCGAAGCTGGCGCCTTGCCGCGCCCGTGACCGGCATCAGCCCGAGCATGTGCGGCGGCAGGCCGAGGATGGACGACGCCTCACGGGCCTCGCGCCCACTAATCAAGAACAGGGAAGGGAAAATCACATGACCAGCAAATCCACATCCGCCATTTCTCGCCGCACGGCGGTCGCCGTGTCGCTCGCAGCCCCATTCGTCGTCACATCGCGCGCCTTCGCCGCCGATAAGGTGCGGATCGCCAAGTCGGTCGGCACCTCGTTTCCGTTCTGCGGGGCTGATCTGGGCCTCGCCAAAGGCATGTTCGCGTCGGAAGGCATCGACGCCGAAGTCTCCGTGTTCCGTGGCGACGGCCAGATGCAGCAGGCCTTTGCCGCCGGCGCGATCGACGTCGGCCTCGGCTCCGGCCCCGGCATGGGTTATGCCGCCAAGGGTGTCCCCGCCATCGCGGTTGCGGCGCTGGCGAGCGAGCCGCGCAATATGTCGCTCGTCGTCATGAAGGACAGCCCGATCAAGACCGTCGACGATCTCAAGGGCAAGCGCATAGGCGTCACCACCGCAGGCTCATTGACGGACTGGCTGACGCGTAAATTGGCCTCCAGCAAGGGCTGGGGATCCGATGGCATTGAAGTCGTTCCCATGGGCGAAATGCGCACGCGCCTCGCCGCCATGAAGTCGGGCGAACTCGCCGGCAGCGTCAACTCCATCCAGGAAACCTGGAACCTTGTCGAACAGGGCCAGGGCCGTCTGCTCGCGACCTTCGGCGAAGCGGTGCCTGATTTCCACACCCACGTGATCTACGCGTCCAGGCCTCTGGTCGACAAGAATCCGGAACTGGTCCGCCGCTTCCTGCGCGGCTGGTTCAAGACCGCCCATTATATGCGCGACAACCGCGCCGATACGGTGAAGTTCATCGCCGCCACCATGAAGATCAGCGAAAAGGTGATCGACGAAAGCTACGACTACGAGCTGAAAATGCTGTCGATGGACGGCGCCTTCAACCCCAAGGCGATCGAGACCATCCGCTATTCGCTGAAGGACCTCGGCATTCTCGACCGGATTCCGGAAGCCAAGGAACTGTTCATGCCCGGCTTCGCGCCGGTCAAAGTCTAGTTCTCAGAAAGTCCAATTCTCATAAGGTATCGGCGACACGGATGACTCAGGTCGACAGCAGCAACAACGATATTGCGATCTCCATCAAGAATGTGACGCAGCGTTTCGGCGAGGAAGGCTCGCCCGAAAGCGTTCTCGCACTCGACAATATCTCGCTCGATATCCCCAAGGGGCAGTTCGTCTGCCTGCTCGGGCCGTCGGGCTGCGGCAAGAGCACCTTGCTCAACATCGTCGGCGGCCTGTTCAGGCCGTCGAGCGGGTCAGTCACCGTCGACGGCCGGCTGGTCGATGGTAAGCCGCACCCTGACAAGATCGCCTTCGTGTTCCAGGAAAGCACCCTGTTTCCCTGGTACACGGTGATCGAGAACTTCCACATCGCCCTGAAATTCCAGGGCATCCCCCGCTCCGAATGGGATGACCGCGCCATGACCGCCCTCAAGGCCGTCGGCATGGCGTCGTTCGCCAGGCACTATCCCGATCAGCTTTCGGTCGGCATGCGCCAGAGGGTCAACATGGCGCGCGGCATCTGCGTCAAGACCGGCATTCTGCTGATGGATGAGCCGTTCGCCGCGCTTGACGAGCAGACCCGCATGGTGCTGGGCGAAGACCTGTCGCAACTGCTCGCCGAAACCGGCAAGACGATCGTCTTCGTCACCCATTCGCTTGCCGAGGCCGTGTTCCTGTCCGATCGCATCGCGGTGTTCAGCGCCCGTCCCGGCAAGATCAAGACGATCATTGATGTAAAGACGCCGCATCCGCGCTCGCCCGACTTCATGCTCGAGCCGCGCTTCAGCGAATTGCGCAACGAATGCTATGCCCTGCTGCGCGACGAAATCCGCGCCACCATGGCGTTGCAGCGCGATCCCCAGGCAGCGAGCGCCTGACCATGAATCGCGCCAGCCTTTCCTCCCGTTCGGTACAGTACGGCTTTCTCGTCCTCGTCGCGATCGCGTGGTACGTCCTGACCGAGCGCGGCAATATCAGCCGCCTGTTCCTGCCGCCTCCGATGGACGTCATCAACGCCCTGACCAAGCTGTTTCAGACAGCCTCCTTCTGGTCGGCGGTGCTCGTCACTTTGACGACGGTGCTGAAAGGCTTCGTCATCGCGCTCGTGCTGGGCGTTCTGGCCGGCTATCTCGTCACCCGCTCGAAACTGGCGATCGCCACCATCGAGCCGGTCATCTCCGGCCTGTTCACCATTCCGATCACGCTGTTCTTCCCGATGTTCATCCTGTTCTTCGGCGTCGGCACCGGATCGAAAGTCGCCTATGGCGCGACCTACGCGTTCTTTCCCATCGCGCTCAACACGATCGCCGCCTTTTCCAACATGGAGCAGCGCTATCTTCTCGCGGCCCAATCCATGGGCGGCTCGCGCTGGGATGTCTTCCGCTATGTGCTGATGCCCGGCGCCCTGCCCGTGCTCTTCACCGGCCTGCGCATCGGCTTCTTCATCTGCCTCGCGTCCGTGCTCGGCGGTGAAACCATCTCTTCCGTCGCAGGCATCGGCCGCAATATCGCGCTCGCGGCCGAACTCATGGAACCGGCGCGCATGTTCGCCTGGATCCTGTTCGTCGTCTGCATGTCGGTGACGCTCAACCTGCTCGCCTACAGCTTTGAAAACAAGATCAGGTCGAGGTGAGCCGATCATGACCAGCCTCACCTCCACACAACCCAGCACATCCGGCCCCTCGGTCTTCGCGAAAATGCTCAAGAGCCCGTTCTGGCTGCGTGTCGGCCTCCTCGCGATCGTCGTCGCCCTGCTGGAATATTACGGCCGCTTCCACGCCGATCCGGCGTTCATGCGTCCGCCGTCGGCCGTGCTCGATGCTTTCTTCACGTCGATCATCTCCGAACCCAAGATCGTCGCTGCGCTCTGGCTCTGCGTCATCGAAATCGCCGTCGCCTATGCCATGGCGGTGGTTTCCGGCCTGCTGATCGGCCTGATCATCGGCGCGACGAATTTCAGCCGCGCGGCCCTGTTTCCGATCGTGCTGATGCTGTTCGCCATCCCGCAGGTCGCCTTCATGCCGCTGGTCATCATGATCTTCGGCCTCGGACCGGCCGCCAAGATCGCCTTCGGCTTCTCGCATGGCATCTTCCCCATCATCGTCAATGTCGTCGCCGGCATGCGCGATGTGAAGGAACTGCACGTGCGCGGCGCGAAATCCATGGGCGCATCGAACACCGACGTCATACGCCACGTCATCCTGCCGAACATGGTGCCGAGCCTCTTCACCGGCCTGCGCCTCGGCATGACGCTGACCTTGCTCGGCGTCATCCTCGCTGAGCTTTACGTCTCGACCGGCGGCGTCGGCTATTACACACGCGTTTTCGCAGAGAACTACAATCCGGCGCCGCTGTTCGCGCTGACTCTCTGTCTGGCCATCATCGCTATCGTTTTCAACGAACTCGTGCGCATCGCGGAAAACAGGCTGACGCCTGGCAAACGCAAGGCGCCCAAAATTCAAGCGTCGAAGATCCAAACGTCGGAGTCCGGAAAGTAATGAATATCGTAGGCGTAGATATCGGTGGCACTTTCACCGACCTGGTCGGGTGCATCGACGGCAAGATCGTCACATCCAAGTCCTCCACCACTCCGGCTGATCCGACCCGCGGCGTCGCGGATACCCTGCGTCTGGCCAAGTGCGATCTGCCGAACCTCGGCGAAGTGCTGCACGGCTCGACCATCGCCATCAACACCGTGCTCGAGCGCAAGGGCGCGGTGACGGCGCTCATCACCACCAAGGGCTTTCGTGACGTCTACGCCATCGGCCGCGGCAATCGCATCGAGGCGTTCAACCTCTGGTTCCATCGCCCCAAGCCGCTCGTCGAGCGCCGCCTGACTTTCGAAGTCAATGAGCGCGTCACCCACGAAGGCAAGGTTCTGACCGCCCTGGAGATCGCCGACGTCGAGGCCGTCGCCAGGGAGATCAAGGCCCAGGGCATCGAAGCCGTCGCTGTCTGCCTGCTGCATGCCTATGCCAATCCCGACCATGAGCGCGCCATCGGCGAAGTCCTGCGCCGCACCATTCCCGGCCTGTTCGTGACCTTGAGCCACGAGATCCTGCGCGAGTTCCGCGAATACGAGCGCACCTCGACCACCGTGCTCAATGCCTTCGTCGGCCCGCGCGTCCGCAACTACCTCGGCACCCTCGACGATTATCTCCGCAAGGAGGAATTCGTCGGCAAGCTGCATCTGATGCGCTCGAACGGCGGCGTCATGTCGCTCGATCAGGCCAAGGCGCAGCCGGTGTCGATGATGGAATCAGGCCCCGTCGCCGGCATGATCGGCGCCGGCCGTCTCGCCACCCATCTCGGCCTCGCCAAATGCATCGGCTTCGATATGGGCGGCACCACCGCCAAGTCCTCGCTGATCACCAACGGCCACCCGGCTATTGAAGAAGGCTATGTCATCGGCGATCACGCCTCGGGCCAGCCGATGCAGTTGCCGGTCGTCGACATTGTCGAAGTCGGCAACGGCGGCGGCTCCATCGCCTGGGTCGATCCGACCGGCGGCCTGCATGTCGGCCCGCGCAGCGCCGGCGCCGATCCCGGCCCCGCCTGCTACGGCAAGGGCTCGATGGACCCGGTCGTCACCGATGCCGATCTGGTGCTCGGCCGCATCAACGGCCACCGATTCTTGGGCGGCAACATGCATCTCGATATGGCAGCGGCCGAACGCGCCATCGATGCGAAAGTCGGAAAGCCGCTAGGCCTGCCGACCAAGGAAGCGGCGCTCGGCATCGCCACCATTTCCGACAACAACATGTCGCTCTCGGTGCGCGCCGTCTCCGTCAACAAGGGCGTCGATCCGCGCGACACGGCGATGATCGCCTTTGGCGGCGCAGGCCCGCTGCACGCCATCGCCATCGCGCGGGAAATCTTCATCCCGCAGGTCATCATCCCCAAGCTGCCCGGCACCTTCTCGGCGCTCGGCATGCTGATGGCGTCATGGCGTCAGGATTTCGTCCGCACGCTCGTCGGCCGCCTCGGCGCGCTCGATTCCGGTCTCGTCGAACGGGTGTTCAACGAACTCGGCCAGGACGGCCACGCCCAGATGCAGCGCGACGGCGTCGGCAAGGACATCGCCGACTTCCGCTTCTATGCGGACCTGCGCTACGTCGGCCAGGAGCACGCCCTGCCGATCCCGATCACATCCCCGAAGATGCTGACGGGCGACATCTCGCAAGTGCGCGCGCTGTTCAACGAAGAGCATGACCAGCGCTACGGCCAGTCGGCCCTTGAGGAAAAGCTCGAAGTCGTCAACCTGCGCCTCGTGGTGACGGCCGCGCGTAGCGACACCATCGCCGAGGAATGGCTGTCGGAAGACTGGACCCCGACCGAGACGGCCGAGGAAACCAGCCGCGACGTCATCTTCACCGATCCGGAAAAGCCGGAGAAAGCACGCGTGCTGTGGCGTCCCGCCCTGCCCGCCGGCTTCACATTCACCGGCCCCGCCGTCGTCGAGGAGCCGAATTCCACCATTCTCATTCATCCGGGAGACAAGGTGACCGTGAGCAAGGCTGGTCATCTCATCGTCGATCTCGCCGGCAAGGAGGCGTGAGCGCCATGACTGCTACCAACAAGAAGAACATCGACGCCCATCCGATCACGGTGGAAGTCGTCCGCAATTCGATTGTCGCCTATGCGGATGAAATGGCCAATGCGCTCTGCAAGGCTGCCTACAACATGATGATCTATGAGGTGCGCGATTTCTGCTGCGGCCTCATCGACACCTCGGGCCGCATGATCTCGCAGAACCGCGGCGGCCTGCCGATCTTCCTGGCCGATCTCGGCATCGCCGTCGAGGACGGCATCAAGCGCTGGGGCCTCGACGGGTTCAAGCCGGGCGACATCATGATCATGAATCATGGCGAGGTCTGCGGCCAGCATCTCAACAACGTCGTCATCTACGCACCCTGCTTTGTCGACGGCGAACTCGTCGGCTTCGCCGCCAACCGCGCCCACTGGGTCGATATCGGCGGCATGCGCATCGGCTTCGGCTCGTCGCTGACCACCGAAATCTACGCCGAAGGCCTGCAGATGCGCTCCCTCAAGATCTACGAAGAGGGCAAGCGCAACGAAACCCTGTGGCAGATCATCCACGACAACGTCCGCTTCCCCGATGCCAGCCTCGGCGACCTGCGCGCCCAGATGGCCTCGTGCCAGCTCGGCGCACGGCGCTATGGCGAGCTCGTCCAGCGTTATGGCCGCCCCACCGTCGAGGCCTGCGTCGATCGCATCTGGGATCAGGCAGACCAGGCCGTGCGCAATGTCATCGAGCAGATCCCCGACGGCATCTATCAGGCCGAGAGCGAGCTCGATAACGACGGCCGCAATCTCATCCAGCCGATCCGCATCAAGGTCACCGTCGAGATCGCCGGCCCGATCATGACGGTCGATTACAGCGAGATGAACGGCCAGACCCATTCGCCGCTCAACTCCGGCAAGTCCGGCGGCATCGCCGCCGCGCGTGTCGCCTTCAAGGCGATCACCTCGCCCGATCTCGACGTCAACGAAGGCTGCTTCCGCGCCCTCAACGTCAATATCCCCGAGGGCACGATCGTCAGCGCCAAGCCGGGCACGGCCATCGGCCTGTGGAGCATCGCGCTGCCGACGACCATCGACACCATCCTGAAGGCATTGGCGCCGGCTTTGCCGAAGCTGATCCCCGCCGCTCACAAGGGCGACATGGGCGGTTGCTCCTTCTACGGCTACAAGGAAGACGGCACGCGCTTCCTGCTGCTCAACATCTTCGGCGGCGGCTGGGGCGGCCGGCCGACGGAAGATGGCGAAGACGCCAGTGTCTCCGTCTGCCAGGGTGACGTGCGCAACTCGCCGGTGGAACTGCAGGAAATCCGCTATCCGATCCTCGTCGATGAACATGCGCTGCGCGATGATTCCGGCGGTCCGGGCAAATATCGCGGTGGCCTTGGCGTGCGCATCACCTATCGCACCCTGGTGCCGTGCCAGGTCACCATCAATTGCGAACGCACCCGCAACCCGCCGTGGGGCCTGAATGGCGGCGGCAACGGCGCCCATAACGTCGCGATCGTGAAGCCGGTCGAGGGCTCCGAGCGCATCGTATTCAAGGGCACCGAAATCCCGCTCGCCAAGGGCGATCGCGTCACCTTCCTCACGGCCGGCGGCGGCGGCTACGGCAAGCCGCAGGAGCGCGCCCCGGAAGCCATCGCCAACGATGTGGCGCAGGGCTTCGTCGAACCCGCCAAGGCGAAAGAATTCTACGGTTGGAAAGCAACCGTTGCCCCGAAGGCGAAGCCTGCAGCCAAAAGCGCGTGAGGTAGAAATGACCAGTCCCGCGCACCAGGCCCGCCTCAAGGCCCTCGCCGATTCCATGAAAGTCGAAGAGACCGACGTGCTCGTCCTCTTCGGCAACAACTGGCATGCCGATCATCTGCGCTACGCGACAGACTTCGGCATCCAGGAGGGCCAGGGCATTGCGCTCGTGCGCGCCGATGGCACGACGACGCTGATCCTCGACGATGCCGCCGAGGCCGACCGCGCCAGGGACGAAACCAGGACCTGCGAGATCGTCTACGCGCCCTCGCTGGTCAAGGAAGCGCGCAACCTGCTGTCGCGCGAAGGCAATCGCAAGATCGGTGCGGCACCGTTTCACCTGCTGCCTTACGGGCTTCTGCATGGTGAAAAGGACCTGCGCGTCGCCGACGGCACCAATGTCATCGAACGCCTGCTGATGACCAAGCTCGAAATCGAGATGGATGCCGTGCGCCGCGCCGCCAAACTGGCAGACGAAGGCTATGCGATCTTCCGCGATGCAGCCCGGCCCGCCCGCAAGGACTACGAGCTCGTCGCCGAGATCGAAACCTTCTTCCGCACCAAAGGTGTGGCGGAAAACTTCATGATCATCGGCGTCGGCGGCCAGGAAGTGCGCGGCATGGCGCCGCCCAGCGGCAAGGTGCTGAAGCGGGGCGACATGGTGACGACGGAACTCACCCCCTGCGTCGACGGCTACTACTCGCAGATCTGCCGCACGCTGGTCGTCGGTGAAGCCAATGAAGCGCAGAAGCAGGCGTTCGCCGTCTATCTCGAAGCCATGGAGGCCGGCATCGCCGCGGTGGCCGCCGGCGTCACGGCGGCGCAGGTCGCCAAGGCCGAGAACGACATCTTCCGCAAGTATAACCTCGGCGATTACGTCACCAGCGAATACACGCGCGTGCGCGGCCACGGCATGGGCCTCTTCCCCGACCAGAAGCCGCAGATCCTCGAGGATGTTCACATTCCGCTCGAGACCGGCATGACGATCATCGTGCACCCCAACACCTATCACCCGGCTGTCGGTTATTTCGTGCTGGGCGATTCGCTGATCGTGCGCGACAAGGGCCATGAATTGCTGTGCGGCACGCCGCGTCAGTTGTTTTCCGTGACATCACATTAAGGTTTGGGCCTGGAGGTTTTAATCATGCGTCGCGGTTTGATGCAGTGGAATCCAGAAGAACTTCCCCGTAGCGCGCTCGATGCGCGCATTGCACTTTTGCGCGAAGCCCTGAACGCCGAAAAGCTCGACGGCCTCGTCGTCTATACGAACATCGCGCGCGGCGCCGCCGTCGCCTGGCTCAGCGGCTTCCAGCCTTACTGGAATGAAGGCCTGCTGTATGTCCCGACGGCCGGCGGCACGCCGGTGTTCGCCACCGCCCTGTCGAAGCGCGTGGCGGAATGGATCGGCTCGGTCATGCCAGTCGGCGAAGTGACGACGACGCCGAAACCAGCACTGCTGATCGGCCAGCAGATCGCCAAAAGCGGCGGCAAGCGGATCGGCATTCTCGAGCTCGATGATTTTCCCGCCGGTCACGCGCAATTGTTGCTTGAGACCGCGCCTGGCATCCAGTTGATCGACGCCACCAACGCCTTCGCCAAGGCGCGCGCCCATGTCGACGAGGCCGAGCGCAATCTCCTCAACCATGCCGCGCGGCTCGCCGATGCCGGCCTTGCTGGCATCGATCCGGCACGGACCACATCCTCGCAAGACCTGCTTGGCCCCTGCGACGAGCAGGCGCGCAAGGGCGGCGCCGAGGAATGTTTCGCCACCATCGCACCCGACCTGTCACAATCCGCAAGCTATCTGCGCACCGACACGGCCGGCCCTTTGGGCACAAGTTTCGCGGTCCGTTCTTCCCTTGCCTACAAGGCGACCTGGGTGCGCCGGGCGCGCTCCTTCACCAGCGACCCTGCCCTGGCGGTGCGCTACGCCCAGGCGGAGGCGGCGCTGGCTGCCTTCAAGGCGCCTGAAAGCGGCCGGCTCGACGCGACCATTCGTGCTCATTTCGCAGGCAACGGCATCGAAGTCCGCTCCTGGCTGGCCGAACAGCCGCGCGGCGGTTATCCGCTGACCCGCGTGGCAGGCTCGAACCAGGGTGACGATGTCTGGCAGGCGGGCGCGCCCTTCGTTCTTGACATCGAATTGTCACTTGGCGGCACCCGCTGGCTGGGCGCAAAACTGATCGCCTGACCGCTCGTATACCTTCAGATTTGTTGCAGTCGCACCTCTTTTCGCTATTGTAAAAGCTGACGAAATTTGGGGACGGCGGGAACTGGATGTTTACCGGATCAAAATGGCTGGCTGCCGCTGTGCTGCTGGCGGCTGCGGCCGCCACGACAGGAGCTGCCGCATCGGAGCGCCCATGCACCGGCAATGCGGGTAACCAGTCCGATCTGAACTTCGAGATCGGCTGCGCCAACGTCAGTGGCACCCCCTACACGATCACCCAGACGAACAATATCGCGCTCACCGCCGACGCGATGACCTTCAGCGGTTCGCAGCAGACGACCCTTTCCGGTAACGGGTTCTCACTGACCGGCCCCCATGGCGTCGCCATCCAGAACAATCAAGGCGTCGTCTTCGGCAGCACTGGCACCGGCAACTATTCCGGCACAACCTATGTCGACGAAGGCGGCGTGCTGAAAGCAGGCGCCGTCAATGCCTGGAGCCCGCTCAGCGAGCACATCCTGGCCAACGGAACGCTCGACCTCTCGGGCTTCAACCAGACCATCGGCTCGCTGACCGGCGACGGCATCGTCACCAACAGCGGCACGGCGGCAGCGGTTCTGACCACCGGCGGCGACAACAACGACACCTGGTTCTCCGGCACATTCCAGGACGGCGCCGGAAAGACCGGCTTCACCAAGACCGGCACCGGCGTCATGACCTTGACGGGCCAGAGCACCAATACAGGCCCGACCACCGTCGCAGACGGCGTTCTGCGCGCCGGCACCACCGATGCCGTGAGCGCCAAAAGCGTGCTCGATGTGCAGAGCGGCGCCACCTTTGATTTGAACGGCTACAGTCAGACGGTCAGCGGCCTGACCGGCGGGGGCACCGTCACCGCCGGCATGTATTACAACCTGACACCGGGAACGAACTACGTCTCGGGCGAAGGAGGCGGATACTACCACCCCACCTCCCTGATCGTCTCAGGGTCGGGGTCCTCCACATTCAACGGCGTCCTCGAAGACGGCTCCGGCAAGCTCCGGCTCGTCAAGTCGGGACCTGGCACGTTGAGCCTGTCGGGCACCAACACCTACAGCGGCGGCACGGAGATCATCCAAGGAACCCTCTCGATCAATAACGGCCACGCGGTCGGATCGGGCGACATTTTCATGCAGGACGGCACGACGCTGGCCTTCACCGGCACGAACTACACGCTGGCCAACAACATCGTCTTTACCGGCAGTTACGATCCCACCTTCGACACTGGCCCCGGCAATATCACCCTGTCAGGCGTGATTTCCGGCGCCGGTGATCTCAGCAAGATCGGCGCCGGCACTCTCGTCCTGAACGGCATCAACTCCTACACCGGCAATACGTTCATCGACGTGGGCACCCTCGAAGTGAACGGCTCGATTCAGTCGTCGGTGCTGACCACGATCGCATCGGGCGCAACGTTGAGCGGCGTCGGAACCGTCGGAGCCATCAATGCGCTGAGCGGCTCGACGATCTCACCCGGCAATGCCGCCAATCCCTACGGCACGTTGTACTCGATCGGGCCTGCCGTAATGGCGCCCGGCTCGCGCTTTTCCGTCAGCATCGCACCGGGCGGCGCCAACAGCTCGATGAACGTCAACGGCACCGCCAATATCACCGGCTCCAACCTCGTCATCAATGCGGCGCCAGGCACCTATAATCCGTCCACCCAATATACGATCATGACGGCGTCGGGCGGCGTCACCGGCACGTTCAGCGGCGTTTCCATGTCCGGCGTCACCGGTTACACGCCCGTCGTCACCTATGACGGAACCCATGTCTTCCTCGGCTTCGCGCCGGCGATTTCGGCTGCTGACGCGGCGGCCGCCTATGTGTCCGTCGACCGGCTTGTGGGCGACCGGTTCGGTCAGATCGTCACCAACCGTGTGCTCGCCAGCGTGCTCATCGGTTTCAACGAGCAGATCAATTGCGACGGCTGCATCAGCGTGTTCGGATCCATCGGCTCGTTCAGCGCCGGCTTCCACGGCCGCAAGAACCTGACCGAGAACATCAGCCTCATCGGCGGCGCCGCTTTCGCCCATTACAAGAGCGGCGGCGCGGAAGTGACCAGCGCGCCCATCATCGCGGCGGCCCTGCGTTACGACATGGTCGAACTCGGCGCGTCCCGTCCCTTCGTCGAAATCGGTGTCCTGGCCTCGCCCCTCCAGCGGACCACCTATTCGCGCAATTACGCGAACTCAGGCAATTGGGCGGGCGGACGCGCCAGTGTCAACACCTCCAACTATGCCGCGTTCGGCAAAGTCGGCTGGGTCTACCGGTTTTCACCCCGGGACGAACTGTCCGGCTGGGTCGAGATTTCGCGCAACTGGCAGATGGTCGGCGGGTACGCGGATACAGCCGGCGGTGCGAACCCGATTCCGGTCACCATTCCCGGCGGCGTCGACAAGGTCAACATAGCCAAGCTCGCCACCCAGTGGACCCATTTGTGGGGCTCCCAGATCGAGACCCAGATGAACCTCGGCGTCGCCCGCTCCTTCGATTCGCGCAGCGGCGTTTCGGCGACACTGACTGGACTTGGCACGATAAATCCGACCATGGGAGAATATACCTGGGTCGAATACGGCATGCGCGTCGGCTACCGTCTTCAGAAAGGCATCGTCATCGATGCTTTCGCCAACGGCACCCTGGCCAAACAGCCGATCGGCAACACAATCCATTCCGGCGTGGGCGTCCGCTACCTCTTCTAGCGCATTTTCAATAAACTGGACGCGTCTTTCCGATTCCAAGAAATCAGAAAGACGCTATCGGGGGCTGACCGTACCACGTCGTGGGCCGATATCGGTTCTGCCATAGGCAAAACGCGGAGCAGACGCCGCAAAATTGCAACTGGCGGCGCCATGGCCGGAAGCGCTACAATTACAGCGATGACGGGTCCGACGCCTGAAAGAGCCGTCGGGTGGAGAGGGAACGGCTGCCAGACGCGTCCATATGGCGGCTAACGCAGTGGTTGTCCCGCGCATGCAATTGAAGCTGAAACGTCTTGTGCATTTTGTTGCTGCATTGGGGCTGTTCACCGGCATCGCCTCCGCCCAGGCGGAAAACTTCTACAAAGGCAAAACGTTGACGATCATTTCCGGCTTCGCGGCCGGCGGCGGCGTCGACACGGCGGCCCGCGTCATCCAGCGCCATCTCTGGCGTTTCATCCCCGGCAGTCCCGAGATTGTCGTCCAGAGCATTGAAGGCGCCGGCGGCGTCATCGCCGCCAATTTTCTCGACAAGCGCGTCGCGCCCGACGGGTTGACGCTCGGAATGCCGGGCCGAAGCTGGTATGTGGAAGGCATCGTCAAATCGCCCGGCGTCAATTTCGATCCGACGCGCTTTGCCTTCATCGGTTCGAGCGGCGTTGTCGCCAGTTTTCTGTTTGTCCGCGCCGACACCGGCATCAAGAATTTCGACGACCTCAGGAAAAGCCCCAAGCCGATCCCGCTGGCTGCCATCACGGCCGGCACGCCGACCGCCATGGTGCCGCGCCTGCTGGCGCAGATCGGCGTCCCGGTCGAAGCTGTTCTCGGCTACGGTTCGACCGCGCGCACGCTCGTGGCCGTCGAATCCGGTGAAGCGGCAGGACTGTTCATCACCGAGGATTCGATTGCCCGCAGGCCCGACCTTATCAAGAAGCGCATCATCATACCGGTGCTGCAGACCCGCCCAGTACAGCCCGACCTGCCGCTTCTGCGCGACGTCGTACCGCCCTCGCGCCAGGGCCTGCTGGAACTTGCCCTTGCGCTCGACACGTTCGGCCTGATGCTGGTCGGTCCGCCGGGTGTGCCCGCCGATCGCGTCGCCATCCTGCGCAAGGCGTTCAGTGAAATGTGCGCCGACCGCGAATATCTCGGCGACATGGCGAGAGTCGATCTCATCGCCGGCGAACCGCTGACCGGCGAAACCCTGGAAGCTGAAATGCGCTCCCTGGCCGCCAAGGCAACGCCGGAAACGATCGCGCAATATCGCGAACTCGGCGGCCGCAAATAGTTGTCCTACGGCTGCGCTGCACCAGCCAGCTTTTTGCCCAGCCCGACCTCCTCATAGCCGCCACCCGTTTCATCGGGCCATGAGACGGCCACCTGAAAAGCCGGCCGCTGCGAAATTCGCTCGTACCAGGCATTGACTCTTGGGTTGTGCGAGCGCGACCAGAACTGCTCCGCGCCCATGGCGGCAAGCCGGAACATGTAAGGAGCAACGGTAATGTCAGCGAGTGTATAGGCTTCTCCGATCACCCATGGACCCGGATCGAGCAGCTTTTCAAGCGTACTGAGGATCGTATCGATCTCTGCGCGCGCTTCCGCCAGTTCGCTTTCGCCGATTTCGCCGCGCAATGCCCGGCCATGAATGTCCTGATAGAATTTAAGCGGACGGCGCAGCGCCTGAGCTGCAAGTTCTTCATCGCTCCAGCGATTGCGCAGTTTCGGCAGCAAATATTTGACGGCTGTCAGTTTGACGATGCCGCCGAAATTGTCTTCGCATTTGCGGATGAATTCGCGCATTCGCGCCGCCAGCAGCGGATCACTCGGCACAAGCGACGGGCCGTCGAACGCCGCATCTATATATTCGTCGATGATCGTCGATTCGCGAATCGGCTGACCGTTGTGCACCAATGTCGGCACCAGCCCGTCCGGATTGATGGCAAGATATTCCGGCTTCATCTGGTCGAAATTGAACAGATCGACATAGCGGCTTGTCCAGGCAACGCCTTTTTCTTCCAGCGCCATGCGGCAACGCACCGAGCAGACAGAACTCCAGAAGTGATAAAGCTCAACCATCACGCTCCCTCCCCTCGCGCCTAATATATCACCGCACGCTCAACGCTTCTGCTTGCGCCGCACCGCCATGTTGAGCGCTTCCACCAGGATCGAAAACCCGATAGCGGCGTAGACGAAGCCTTTCGGCACATGCACACCGAAGCCGTCGGCCACCAGCACGACGCCGATCAGGATCAGGAACGACAGCGCCAGCATTTTCACGGTCGGATGCGCGTTGATGAACCGCGACACCGGACCGTTGGCAAACAACATCACGACCACGGCGATGATGATCGCCGCCGCCATCACCCAGAAATTGTCGACCATGCCGACGGCGGTGATGACGCTGTCGAGGGAGAACACGATATCGAGCAGAACGATGGAGGTAATGGCGCTGGCAAAGGTCGTCTGCACGCGCTGGCCGACCGACGCAGCTGCTGCGTGGTCGCCCTCGATCTGTTCATGGATCTCGATCGTGCCCTTGTAGAGCAGGAACAGGCCGCCGCAGATCAGGATCAGGTCGCGCCAGGAGAAAGCTTTGCCGAAAACCTCGAACACGGATGCTGTCAATCCCGCGATCCAGGCGATGGACGCGAGCAGACCAAGCCGCATGACCAGCGCAAGCGCCAGGCCGAGACGGCGCGCCGTTGCCTGCTGATGCACGGGCAAGCGGTCGGCTGTGATCGACAGGAAGATCAGATTGTCGATGCCCAGAACAATCTCGAGCGCCGTCAACGTGACCAGCGCCGCCCACATGCCCGGATCGGATAGAAACGACATTCATCCCCCGCTGATGCGCTGTTAGACCACCCTCATCCGACCCTTGCTACGCAAGGGCCACCTTCTCCCGCCAGCGGGAGAAGGGTTTGAGCAAGCTCTACGCCGCCTTGGCTTTCTTCGCAGCCTGGATGGCTTCCCAGACGCGATGCGGCGTCGCCGGCATGTCGATGTGGGTGATGCCATATTCGGAGCGCAGCGCCTCGACGATGGAATTCATGATCGAGGTCATCGAACCGGCGCAGCCGGCCTCACCGCAGCCCTTGACGCCGAGCGGATTGGTGGTCGAGGGCGTGCCTGCCTCTTCGTATTTGAAGAAGACCGCATTGTCGGCGCGCGGCATCGCATAGTCCATGAACGAGCCTGTCACCAACTGGCCTTCTTCCGTATAGACCGTCTGCTCCACCAGGCACTGGCCGATGCCCTGCACGACGCCACCCTGCACCTGGCCTTCGACGATCATCGGATTTACCGTGACGCCGAAATCGCCGACCATGGAATATTTCACGATTTCGACGACGCCGGTGTCGGGATCGATCTCGACCTCGCAGATGTGGCAACCATTGGGATAGGTGGCGGGCCCCGCCGTACCGACGTGATCGATGTCGAGCGTTTTCGGCGCATCGCCCGGCAGCTTGACACCGTCGTTGAGCTGCTGCGCCATGTCCATGATCGAGATCGACCGGTCGGTGCCCGCGATCCTGAAATTGCCGGCTTCAAAATCGATGTCCTTCGGATTGGCTTCCAAGAGATGCGAGGCGATCGCCTTGCCGGTCTCGATGATCTTGACGCTCGCCTCGGCGATCGCCGTTCCCGAGCACATCAGCGATTTCGAACCGCCGGTGCCTGTGCCGGTTTTCAGCCGGTCCGAATCCGTCTGCATCAGGCGGATCTTCTCGAACGGCACGCCAAGCTTCGATGCCAGCACCTGCGCGAAGGTGGTGCCGTGGCCCTGGCCATGATCGTGCGAGCCGGTGAGCAGGGTCACCGATCCGTCCTTCTCGAAATGGACGCCGGCCAACTCGTTCTGCGTCGGCGCGGTTACCTCGAGAAACTGGCCGATGCCGCGTCCGCGGATCTTGCCGCGCTTGGCCGTCTCCCTCTTGCGCGCCGGATAGCCCTTCCAGTCGGAGAGCTCGAGCGCTCTCTCAAGGATGTTGGGAAAATTGCCGCTGTCATACACGCCGCCTGTCGGCGAATGATAGGGAATCTGCTTCGGCTGGATGTGGTTCTTGCGCCGCAGCTTGATCGGATCGATGCCCATTTCATGAGCTGCATTGTCGATCAGCCGCTCCATATAATAATTGCCTTCCGGACGTCCCGCGCCGCGATAGGCGGTGACCGGCACCGTGTTGGTGAACACGCACAGCGTGTTCACCTCGATCAGCGGCGTGCGGTAGCAGGAGTTCATGTGCTTGGCGATGTTCAGGGTCGAGAACAGCGGCCCGATCATCGTCATATAGCCGCCCATGTCGCCGAAACCCGTGGCGCGGACTGCGAGGAACGTGCCGTCCTTGTCGAGCGCCAGCTCCAGGTCGAATTCCTGCGCCCGGCCATGATGGTCGGACAGGAAACTGTCGGAGCGCTTGTCGGTCCATTTCACCGGACGGCCGAGCTCCCGCGCGCCATGCATGACGCAGATATATTCGGGGAACATCGAGCCTTTCATACCGAACGAACCACCGACATTGGTGGCGATGAAATGCATCTTCTCGGGCGGCACGTTCATCATTTCGGCGGCGTTGCCGCGCGAACCCACGACGCCCTGCGTCGGCGCATAAAGCGTGAAACGCTGGCTCTTGGCGTCGTATTGCGCCACGGCTGCGCGCGGCTCCATCGGATTGATGACGATGCGGCTGTCGACGATATGCAGTTTCGTCACATGCGCCGCCGCCTGGAACGCCGCCGCCACTTTGGCGCTGTCGCCGAACTGATAGTCGAGCGCGACATTGCCCGGCGCCTCGTCGTAGATCTGCGGCGCACCCGGCTTCGACGCCTCGCTCATTTCGATGACGGCCGGTAAAGTCTCGATATCGACCACCACCGCCTCGGCCGCGTCCTGCGCCTGGGCCGCGGTTTCGGCGATGACACAGGCGACCGGATCGCCGACGAACCGCACTTTGTCGGTGGGCAGCGCGTAGCGCGACGGTTTGACCAGGCTCGTGCCCGGGCGGCCCGGCAGGGCGACGCGATAGGGCATCGGGCCATAGCCCGCCTTCATCAGGTCCGCGCCGGTATAGACGGCCAGCACGCCGGGCATGGCGCGGGCGGCGGCGGTGTCGATGCTCTTGATCACGCCATGGGCGTAATCGGACCGCACCATGGCGCAAAAAACCTGACCTTTCAGGTTGATATCGTCGGTATATTGGCCTTCGCCGCGGATCAGCTTGGGGTCCTCGGTCCGCCGCACCGGCTGGCCGACGGCAAATTTCATGGTTGCGAGACTGGCTTCGTCGACGCGAACGTTCATAGACACCGATCCTCAAATCACTAGGGGAGCAAGACGGAAGGTTCCGTAGCAGGCGCCGATAAAACCCCGGCAACGGCGGTTCTGCAACCCCCAAAGCCCGCATAACCGCCCAGCGGGACAGGAGAAAAAGACCGTGGAAACTGGTTTCAGGACAACCCTTTCATCCTTGGGCCGATAATTGTATGAGTGCGCGCCCGCCCTGCGGAGCTTGAGAGGATTTTCATGACCGCAGCGGTTGCGCCCAAAGGCCGTTTCGAGCGGATTGCATTTCTGTCTGCCGGGACGCCGGAGGCCGACGAGGCTATGGCCCGGCTGGCGCCGATTTACGGCAATGTCGATCCCGCCAAGGCCGACGTCATCGTGGCGCTCGGCGGCGACGGCCTCATGCTGCAGACCCTCCACAGGTTCATGGATGCCGCCAAGCCGATCTACGGCATGAACCGCGGCTCGGTCGGCTTCCTGATGAACGAATTCCAGGAGAACGGCCTGCGCGAACGCCTCGCCAACGCCCATGCCTCCATCATCCATCCGCTGCTGATGCAGGCCACCACCGTCGGCGGCGACGTCAAGCTGGCGCGCGCCATCAATGAAGTGTACTTGTCGCGCCAATCCTATCAGGCAGCGAAACTGCGTCTTTCCGTTGACGGGAAGGAGCGCCTCGCCGAACTTGTCGCTGACGGCATTCTCGTTGCGACACCGGCGGGTTCAACCGCCTATAATCTCTCCGCCAACGGCCCGATCCTGCCGCTCGACACCAATCTCGTCGCTCTGACGCCGATCTCCGCCTTCCGCCCCCGCCGCTGGCGCGGCGCGCTTCTGCCCGACAAGGCCCGAGTCATCATCGAGGTTCTCGAGGCCGAAAAGCGCCCGGTCGCGGCAGTTGCCGACCATATCGAGATCCGCGACGTAATGCGGGTCGAAATCGCCATGGATCACGGCACAGGCGCCGTCATCCTGCACGACCCCGGCCATTCGCTCGCCGAACGGATTTTACGCGAGCAGTTCGGTTATTGAACCCTTCTCCCGCTCCGCGGGAGAAGGTGGCCCTTGCGCAGCAAGGGTCGGATGAGGGTGCGAAGGACGAGAATACTTTTCACACGAGAGTGCTCTACAAACACCGCGAAGAAAAACACAACATCGGGAGCGCGGACACATGACGGCAATCAAAAACATTCTCTTCATCATGTGCGACCAGCTTCGCTGGGACTATCTGTCGTGCTACGGCCATCCCACCCTGCACACGCCCAATATCGATGCGCTGGCTGCCCGCGGCGTCCGCTTCACCCGCTCCTATGTGCAATCGCCGATCTGCGGCGCATCGCGCATGTCGACCTACACCGGGCGTTATGTGCATTCCCATGGCGCGTCATGGAACGGCTTTCCGCTGAAGGCCGGCGAGATGACCATGGGCGATTATCTGCGTCCGCTCGGCCTGCGCACGGCGCTTGTCGGCAAGACGCATATGGAACCTGATACCGAGACCATGCAGCGCCTGGGCATCGATCCGCAGTCGATCATCGGCGTGCGCGTCTCCGAATGCGGCTTCGATCCTTACGAGCGCGACGATGGCCTGTGGGCGGCAGGCCCCGACGGCCGCTATGATCCGCGCCTGCCGCGCTACAATGAATATCTCAACCAGAAGGGATACGGCGGCGACAATCCCTGGCATGACTATGCCAATTCAGGGCTGAATGACGACGGCAGCCTGGCCTCCGGCTGGGCCATGCGCCATGCGGGCAAGCCCGCGCGGGTTAAAGAAGACGACTCCGAGACGCCCTACATGACCCGCCGCGCCATGGATTTCATCTCCGAGGCCGGCGCTGCCCCCTGGTGCCTGCATCTCTCCTTCATCAAGCCGCACTGGCCCTATATCGCGCCGGCGCCCTATCACAATATGTACGGCGTCAAGGACATGATCCCCGTCGTGCGTTCGGAAGAAGAACGCAAGGATCCGCATCCGGTATTTCGCGAATTCATGCAGCATCGCGTCTCGCTGACCTTCTCGCGACCGGAAGTGCGCGACCAAATCGTGCCGGTCTACATGGGCCTGATCAAACAGATCGACGACCAGATGGGCAAACTGTTTGCCTTCCTCGAGCGCAAGGGCCTGATGGACAAGACGATGATCGTGCTGACGTCCGATCACGGCGATTATCTCGGCGATCATTGGATGGGCGAGAAAGATCTGTTCCATGACGCCAGCGTCCGTGTGCCGCTGATCATCTATGATCCTTCGCCTGAGGCCGACGCCGCGCGTGGCACAGTCTGCGACGAACTCGTCGAGGCGATCGATCTGGCGCCGACCTTCATCGATGCGGCCGGTGGCGATGCCGGCAATGAATCCCACCGCCTCGAAGGCCGCTCGCTGCTGCCGCTGCTGCGGGCCGAAACGCCGAAGCAATGGCGCGACGTCAGCATCAGCGAATACGACTATTCCCTGTCGCAGGCAGCCCAGCGCCTCGGCGTCGCGCCGCGCGATGCGCATCTCTTCATGATCGCCGACAAGCACTGGAAGCTGATGCATGCGCCCGGCTTCCGGCCCATGCTGTTCGACCTCCTCAATGATCCGCAGGAGTTGCACGACCTGGGTGCCGACCCCGCCTTCGAAAGCCAGTGCCAGCAGCTGATGGCCGCCCTGCACCGCTGGGCGCTGCGCCCATCGCAACGCACGACCATCTCCGACGCAACCCTGCAGGCCGGTCGTGGCAAGAGCATGCGCCGCGGCATTCTCGTCGGCGTCTGGAACGAGAGCGACATTCCGGCCGAACTCTGGACCGCCTATCGCGGTGAGCGGCAAGACTGAAGAACGCGTGAATCCTTCTCCCGTTTACGGGAGAAGGTGGCCCTTGCGCAGCAAGGGTCGGATGAGGGCCTACACCGCCAAGGCGTCGCCCAAGAGCTGCCGCACATCCGGGCATGTCTCCAGCGCCTGCAGGCGCTCGAACAGGCTGCGCGCGCCATCTTCGCTGATCGCCTCCTTCGTGCAGTCCCTGAACTTGATCCACAGCTTCCGCGCATCGAGATCGAGAGCGCTGTCGCGCGGTGGCGGCAGGTCGAGCGTCACTGAGCGGCCGCCGCTGAGCGTAAGATGCAGCGCATCCGCCGGCCTGTCGCTGTAGACGATCTGGTCGAGCGCCGGATCGAGATCGCGTTCGACCTTGCCCATCAGCCCGCGGACATCCGCACGCGAGACAAATTCATCGGTGACCTCAGCGAGGGTCGCACGCCGCGCGATGATCGACATGGCGACGGCAAACTCGGCGCTGAACTTGGCGCCGAGCGCCTTCTTCGGGTTGGTGTGCACCAGGGCGACGACCCGCGACGGACCCGTATGCCAGCGCACATGCTCGATCTGCGACGCATCGAGGTTGGTCTCGATCGCATATTGCGTCAGCCGCGAGATCAGCCGATGGCTGCCGTAACACATCGGATAAAGCTTTATTCCGATCGCATGATCGAGACTGAACCAGCGCTCATGAAACCGTACCGGCCGCGTCACGTCGACATCGCCGTCCGGCGACACCGCGCGCAGGAAGCCGTTCTTATATTCGAGGATTTCTGGCGACGCCGTCATCCCCGCCTGCGCATAGCGCGCCGCCATCAGGCCCGATTGGGCTGCGTGACCGGCATGAAACGGCTTCGTCATCGTGCCAAAATTACCGACGATGCCCGATGCCTGCGAGGCGGCGATGCCGAGCGCATGCGCCGTCCGCACCGGATCGAGCCGCCGCAGATTGGCGCAGGCCGCGGCTGCCGCAACCGCGCCGAACGTCCCGGTCGGATGCCAGCCTTTCAAGTGCTGCGGCCGCGCATCGCGCGAACCGATCTCGCCCCAGACTTCGTAACCCGCCACGTAGGCCGTCAGTACATCCTTGCCGCTGCGCCCGAGTGCTTCCGCCTCGGCGAGAATGGCCGGCGCCAGCGCGACGCTCGGATGCGCCGGATGAAAGCTCAGGCCCACATCGTCATAATCATGCGCATGCGCCGATGCGCCATTGAGAAGTGCCGCCGCACGCGCCGATGCACGTTGCTGCGAGAAGAACAGGCTGGCCTCGCTCTCCCGCCCGCCAATCTCTTCAAACGACGCGAGCAGGTCTACGACATCGCTCGACTTGCCGAGGACTGTGACGGCCGCATAATCGGTGAGCCCGTTCTTCACAGCGCCGATGATGGATGGGGGGATAGCTTCATAAGTGAGGCTTGAAGCAAATGCCGCGACATCGGCCGTCAATCCACCCATGGCGTTCCCTCCGCAAAGCCCTCATCCGACCCTCGCGATGCGAGGGCCACCTTCTCCCGTTAAAAAACGGGAGAAGGATTCAGCGCGAACCCTTCGCCCGCTTCAGCGGGAGAAGGTGGCCCTTGCGCAGCAAGGGTCGGATGAGGGTGTCTCAATCCGCCGCTGCCGTGTCGTGCAAATGGCACTCGATCAACTCAGACCCCTTCACCAACCGGCGCGGCGCGACAGTCGCGCACTTGTCCATCGCATCGACGCAGCGCGGATGGAAGCGGCAGCCGTTGGGCGGATTGAGCGGATCAGGAAAGCCGCGACCCAGATTGACGTCCGGCAGCCCCAGGCCCGGATCGGCCGTCAGGATCGAGCTCAACAGCGCCCGCGTATAGGGATGCTTCGGGGCCCGCAGCACCTCCGCCGCGGGCCCCGCCTCGACGATGCGGCCAAGATACATCACCGCCACATAGTCGGACATATATTCGACGACCGAGAGATCGTGGCTGATGAACAGATAGGTCAGATTCATCTGCTCGCGCAGCGATTGCAGCAGATTGAGAATCTGCGCCTGCACCGACACATCGAGCGCCGAGGTCGGCTCGTCGCAGATGATGATCTCCGGCTTGATGACGAGCGCGCGGGCGATGGCGACGCGCTGCCTTTGACCGCCCGACAACTGACTCGGATAGGAATGGATCAGCCGGCGCGCCAGGCCGACCCGCTCCATGATCGCCTCGACCTCGGCGGTCTGCTCGGCGCTCGTGCCGATCCTGTGGATCTCCAGCGGGTCGCGGATGATTTCGCCGATGGTCTTGCGCGGGTTGAGCGAGGAATAAGGGTCCTGGAACACCGGCTGGACGCGCCGCGCGAAGACCTTCCTGTCGACATTGGTCAGCGGCTCGCCGCCGACGAAAATCTCGCCGGCGGACGGTTGCTGCAGGCCGAGCATCAGGCGGCTGAGCGTGGTCTTGCCGCAACCGGATTCGCCGACAATGGCCAGCACCTCGCCCTTGCGCAACGACAGCGAGACGCCATCGACCGCCCGCAACGGCTGGCCGCTGGAATACCATTTGCGGCCGATCCGAAACTCCTTGGTGAGATCGCGTGTCTCCAGCGCAAGCGGTTCGCCAGCGACAGCCTGCGGTGCAGGCGCGGAAAGGACAGCCGCCGTCATGCCGCGCTCCCGACAGGAATGGTTGCGGGAAGCACTGTCATCGCCGGCTCCAGGATGCAGCGGTACAGATGATCGGGACTCGCCTCGCGCAGGTCGATCTGCCCCTCAGAGCAGGCCGGCCTCTGCAGCGCGCAGCGGTTGCGAAAACTGCAGCCACGCTGCTGGCCAACCAGCGAGGGCACGATGCCGGGGATCGAGCCAAGCCGGCCCTGGGCCGCAACCTGTCCGCGCTTCGGCATGCAATCGAGCAGGCCGCGCGTATAGGGATGCACTGGATTGCGGAAGACATCTTCCGCGCTGCCCTGCTCGACCACGCGCCCCGCATACATGACGGCGACATGATCGGCCATGCGCGCGACGACGCCCAGATTGTGGGTGATCAGGATCATTCCCATGTTGAATTCATCCTGCAGGCTGCGCAGCAGTTCCAGGATCTGCACCTGAACGGTGACATCGAGCGCCGTCGTCGGTTCGTCGGCGATGATGATCTTCGGCTCGCACATCAGCATCATCGCGATCATCATGCGCTGGCGCAGGCCGCCCGATAGTTGATGCGGAAACTGTCCCAGCCGCTGGCCCGCATTGATGACGCCGACCTTCTCCAGGAGATATTCGGCACGCTTGCGCGCCGCCGCGCGCGGCCCGCCGCGATGGCGCAGATAGACCTCCTCGAGCTGGTCGCCGATCGTATAGACCGGGTTGAGCGAGGTCATCGGGTCCTGGAAGATCATGCCGATGCGGTTGCCGCGCAGGCGCGCCATCTGCCGCTCGCTGATTTTGCCGAGATCATGGCCTTCAAACATGATCTGCCGCGCCGTCAGTTTCGCCGTTCGCGGCAGAAGCCGCATCAGCGCCAGCGAAGTGATGGTCTTGCCGCAGCCAGATTCGCCGACAAGGCACAGCGTTTCGCGCTGGCGCACCGAGAAGCTGACATCGGTGACGGCATGCAGGGAACCTGCCGGAACGGCGATATCGACATTCATGCCCTCGACAGTCAGGACAGGCGCATCGGCGGGATCGTATTTGCGATGTTCCATCGGCTCACCCACGGCCTTCGGGAGACGTCACGTCGCGGATGCCATCGCCCGCCATATTGATCGCGATCACCAGCAGGAAGATGGCCGCACCGGGGATCATGATCAGGTAGGGCTTGAAGAACATGACGGCGCGCCCTTCCGAGACCATCAGGCCCCAAGAGGGCATCGGCGGGCGCACGCCGAGGCCGAGGAAAGACAACGCCGCTTCGATAAGGATGATCAGCGCCATGTCGAGGCTCGCGATGACGATGATCTGGTTCAGCAGGTTGGGAAAAACCTCGCGCAGGATGATGCGCGTATGGGAAGCACCGGCCGCCAGCGACGACATGATGAATTCGCGCTCGCGCATCTGCTGCGTCATGCTGCGGGTGACGACGGCATAACGGTCCCAGGTGAGAAATCCGAGCAGGATGATCAACGCCGGAATCGACCCGCCCGAGATGGACGAGACCGACAGCGCGATCAGGATCACCGGCAGCGCCAGCTTCACATTGATGAGATAGACAATGAAGGAATCGACCCGGCCGCCGAAATAGCCGCCGAGAATGCCGAGCGTCGCACCGATGATGCCGGCGATGACCGCGGCGGTGAAGCCGATCAATAGCGAAATGCGCGCGCCGTACATCAACCGGCTCAGCACGTCGCGGCCGAGCGCATCGGTGCCGAAGATATTTTCCCACGTGCCTTTGGGAGCCCAGACCGGATCGACCAGGCGACGTGTCAGGTCCTGCGCATAGGGATCGTAGGGCGCCAGCAACGGCGCGAAAATCGCGACGAGGACTACGAATGTCAGCAGCGACGCGCCGATGATCAGGCCTATGTGCGAGCGCGCGCGGCGGCGCATCAGCGCCTTGGGCGATGGCGCCAGCGTGTCGAATTCGTCGGCGCGGCCGGCCTTGATGGCCGGAGGCGGAACCGCATCATTGACGGTTGTTGACGACATCGAACAGTCCTTATGTGAGCTGGACGCGCGGATCGAGCTTGGCGTTGATCAAGTCCGAAAGCAGCGTCAGAACGATGTAGGAACAGGCCAGAAACATCAGGATGGATTGCACGACCGGAAAATCCACCCGCACGATCGACTGGAATGCGAGATAGCCGACGCCGTTGAGCGCGAAGATGGATTCGACGATCACCGACCCGCCAAGCAGCAGGCCGAGCTGCACGGCAGCGAGCGAGACGACCGGCAGGATGGCGTTGCGCAGCGCGTGCTTGAACAGCACCTTGAACGGAGCAAGCCCCTTGGCGCGCGCCGTCCGCACATAGTCCGACGACAGCACCTCCATCATGCCGGCGCGGGTGATGCGCATGGTCGAGGGCATGATCGACACCGCGAGCGTCACGACAGGCAGGATGAAATGCGCCAGGGTCGCCGAGCCCGACACCGGCACCCAGCGCAATTGCACGGCGAACACCAGGATCAGCAGCAGCGCCAGCCAGAAACTCGGCGTCGCCTGGCCGGCAACAGAGAATACGAGAGCCGAGCGATCGACCCAGGTATTGGCCTTCACGGCGGCAAGCACGCCGAGCGGCACGGCGATGAGCAGCGCCAGCAGCAGGGAGGCGACGGCAAGCCCGGCTGTCACGCCGATCCGGTCCATGATCAGGCCGGACACCGGCTCGTTGGTGAACAGCGAGCGGCCGAGATCGCCGTGCAGTGCGCTCGTCACCCAGTCGAGATATTGAACATAGTAGGGCCGGTCGAGCCCGTAAGACGCGGCGATCTTGGCGATATCTTCGGGCGAGGCATTCTCGCCAGCCAACACGGCGGCGAGGTCGCCCGACATGCGCAGCAGGCAGAAGCCGATGATCGACACAGTGATGGCGACGCAGATGGCGATAATGAACCGCCGCAGGAAGAATTTGAGCATCAGCGGATATCCGTAAGCATGCCGTCGTCCCTATCGAGGCTTTCGCGCCGTTGCTGACGGCGCGTCATTTTAGATCTGCTGTTGGAATAAATCGCCCGAACGCCGGCCGCGACCAGCGCCTCGGACATGATGTCTGCGGATCCCGCGCATGGCGCGGCCCTGATGCTCCTCCCTCACAGCTCAAGCGGATATCCGCCCGACAGTCTGTCCGTTTCCCTCGCCGGTTGGCAGCTCATTCCGCCGCCACCCGGTTTCTTGTGCCTGCCTTCTTCTGTCTTGCCGTCTTGCGGCGCTTAGGCTAGCTTATAGGCTAATGATTATCTAATTAGAATAAGTCTGGCAAGCGCCGGGAGGTTCGTCAAGGTGATTTCACCCTCAGCACTTCGCTCAATGAATCAGGATCGCACAACGCGATGACGACGTCCGCAGTGACACAGCTCGACGATCGAACGTCGGAAGATCGCACACCCTACGGCTCTGGCCGTTGGCTGCAAGTGCGTGCGTCCACGGCTTCCGCCGAGATTGTGGGCCAGATCAGGCAGAGACTTTTCGACGGCCATTTGAAGCCGGGTGATTTCATCGGCACGGAAGGCAGCCTCAGCGTCGAGTTCGGCGTCAGCCGCATCACCTTGCGCGATGCGCTGCGCATTCTCGAAGCCAATGGCATCGTCGAAGTGAAAGTGGGCAAGGCCGGCGGCGTCCGCGTCGCCCATCCCAATCCCGAACGCTTTGCCGATGCCCTGGCCGTGCAGTTGAAACTCGCGGGGATCAGCGAAACCGAAATATTCGACGCCCAGATGGGCGCAGAGATGCGCGCCGTGCAGATCGCCGCCAAGATCGCGACGAAGGAAGATATCATTGCGCTGGAGGCGCAACTGGCGCGCTGCGTCGATGCGGTCGAAGACCCCGAAGGCTTCGTCCATGAAAGCCAGGCTTTTCATCTCTGCCTTGTGCGCGCCGCCCACAATCGCGCTCTGCTCGCCCAGTTTCACGCGCTGCGCCACCTGTCCTGGCGCGTCATCGTGCGCAACAGCGCGCCCACTCGCTCGCGCAGGGTGCTTGAACGGCACAGAAGCGTCCTCGATGCGGTGAAGCAGCATGACGCGGCCCGCGCCGCCACCCTGATCAGCGAACATTTTCAACAGATCATCGATATCCATGCCGCCATACAGGCCGAGCAGATCGCTGCCGAGGCGAACGCATGAGCGCGCATTTCGATCTTTCGCAGCGCAACCCCTGAGGGAGCGCTGGCTGTTTTAAGAACTGTCGAGGAGGAAGCCGATGTTAAGCGAAGCCAAAAACAAACAGATCACTCAGGTCGGTCCCGGCACACCCATGGGCGACTATCTGCGCCGCTACTGGCATCCCATCGCCGCCGCGTCCGAATTCGACAACAAGGAAGTCAAGGCCGTCCGCCTGCTCGGCGAAAACCTGGTGCTCTACAAGGACATGTCCGGCACCTACGGCCTGCTCGACCGCCATTGTCCGCACCGCCGTGCCGACCTCTCCTATGGCTTCGTCGAGAAGGTCGGCCTGCGCTGCAACTATCACGGCTGGCTGATCAACGAGAAAGGCCGCTGCATCGAGCAGCCCTATGACGACACCGCCAATCCCAACGGCACGATGAAGGAAAAGGTCCGCCAGCCGGCCTATCCGGTGCGCGAAGTGGCAGGCCTCCTGTTCGCCTATATGGGTCCGCAGCCGGCGCCGGAACTGCCCATCTGGGAACCCTTCACCTGGAAGCACGGCTTCATCGAGATCGTCACCTCGGACATTCCCTGCAACTGGTTCCAGTGTCAGGAGAACTCCTGCGATCCCGTGCATTTCGAATGGATGCACGACAACTGGAGCATCCGCCAGCGCGGCGACACCTCACCCTATTCGCCGGCGCATCTGAAGGTTGCCTTCGACGAGTTCGACTACGGCTTCACCTATCGCCGCGTGCGCGAAGGCCAGAACGACGACAATCCCATGTGGACGACGGGCCGCGTGGCGCTGTGGCCCAACGGCTTCTATCTCGGCAGCCATTTCGAATGGCGCGTCCCCGTCGATGACGAGAACACGCTCAGCATCACCTGGTTCTACACCAAGCTGCCGACGGAAAGTCAGCGCAACGACCTGCCGGAAATCCATGCCTGGCACGCGCCGATCAAACAGGCCGATGGCCGCTGGATCACCAGCCACATCATCAACCAGGACATCGTCGCCTGGGTCGGCCAGGGCCCGGTCTCCGATCGCACCAAGGAGAACCTCGGCGCCAGCGACCGCGGCATCGCCATGATCCGCAATCGCTTCTTCGAGGAGATGGACGCGACCGCCGCCGGCAAGGAGGCCAAGGGAACGATCCGCGATCCGGAAAAGGCGAAATGCGTGCCGCTGCCGATCGCCGAACCCAAACTGTTCAAGGATCTCGTGCCGCGCGACGAATGGGTCGCAAATGGCTATTTCAAGCGGCGCCTTAAGGAATTCCCCTGGCACTACGGCCAGCCGCCGGAGATCATCGATGCTTTCCGCAAGGCAGTCGGTCTCGACGCCGATGGTCAGCCCTACAAGGGCTAAGGAGCGCTCTTCCTTCTCCCGCGCGCGGGAGAAGGTGGCCCTTGCGCAGCAAGGGTCGGATGAGGATGGCGCGACAGTTTTGGGTTCGAACGTTTACGAGGAGGGACGAATGGCAAAAGTTCACCTGGCGATGGCCACCACCCATGGCCCGCAATTGCACACCACCGTCGACCAATGGGCGCTGCGCATTCCAGCCGACAAGAAGAACATGCATCCCTATCGCGATGGCGTGTATTCGTTCGAACAGCTCGTCGACCTGCGCAAAGGCGAAAAGCTCGATGAAAAGTCGAGCGTCGAAAGCATGCAGAAGGCCCATGGCCGCTGCCATGACGCCATGGAGAAGCTCGCCGACAAGTGGCAGGAGAAGGGCTGCGACATCGCCATCATTTTCGGCAATGACCAGCACGAGATCTACGGCGACGAGCTGAACCCGCCCTTCATGGTCTACTACGGCGACAAGATCGCCAACTTCCCGCATACGGAAGAGCATCTGAGCCAGATGCCGCCGGGCATCCGGGAATCCTCGTCAGGCCACACCACGCCGACCCATGTGGAATATGACGGCATTCCAGACCTTGGCGAACACATCATCCGCACGCTCGTCGATCATGATTTCGATGTCACCGCATCGAAATCCCTGCCGAAGGGCAGCAAGAACCGCTCGCCTGTCAGCCATGCCTTCGGCCACATCTACCGCCAGGTGATGCGCGACAAGGTGGTGCCGAACGTGCCGATCTACCAGAACACGTTCTTCCCGCCGAACCAGCCCTCTGCCAGACGCGCCTATCAGTTCGGCCAGATGGTGAAGAAGGCAGTCGACAGCTACAAGACCGACAAGAAGATCGGCGTGTTCGCCTCCGGCGGCATGACGCACTTCACCATCGACGAGGACTTCGATCAGCGCTTCATCAAGGCGCTGAAGGAACGCGACAAGGAGTGGCTCACTTCGATCCCGCTGAAGACTCTGCAGGCGGGCACGTCGGAACTGAAGTCCTGGATCTCGCTCGCCGGCTTCCTTGAAGACGAGAAGACCGAGATGCACGAGATCGACTATGTGCCCTGTTATCGCTCGCCGGCGGGCACAGGCACGGCACAGGGCTTTTTCTGGTGGGATATTCATTGACCTGATCACCCTCAGGATGCGATTCTCAAGGCTCCGGCAACGTCCGGAGCCTTTTTTCTTTGCATTCCCAGGGAGGATGTCGTCATGCAGCTCGGCATCTGGGCGCCGCTGCCCCATACGATCAGTCGCGAGCCGGAGATCGACGCCGCACTGGCCGATCTCACGACGCCCGGCCAGGGACAACAGATCGACCGCTCCTATCAATTCGTGCTCGACACGGTGCGCCGCGCCGAGGACATCGGCTTCGATATCACGCTCGTCGCCGAGCGGCTGGTCGCGCCCGATCTCGAAGCCTGGCTCGTCTCCTCGGCGCTGGCCGTGCAGACATCGAAAATCCAGATCATGACCGCCGTGCATCCCGGCATCATCGTGCCGCAGGTCGTCGCCAAAATGGGCGCCTCGCTCGACCGGCTGAGCGGCGGCCGGTTCGTGGTCAATGTCGTGCCGGGGCGGCGCACCCACGAGTTCGATCTCTATGGCAATGGCGGCTGGCTCGACGGCGCGGAAGGGCGCTACACGCGGGTCGACGAATTCATCCACGTCATGAAGGGCCTGTGGACGCACGACCCGTTCAACTTCGATGGCGCGTTCTATCCCGTCCGCGATGGCTCGCTTGCGACCAAGCCCCTGCGCCAGCCGGCGCCGCCGATCTATGCCGCAAGTTCGGATGACCGGGCGAAAGAGACGATCGCACGCACCTGCGATCTCTGGTTCGTCTCGCACGAGCCGGGCCACGTCAATTACGAACGCAACATGGCCTCGATCGCCAAAGATATCGGCGAGATGAAACAGCGCGCCGACCGCTATGGCCGCAGCCTGGGCTTCGGCATCAGCACCCTGGTCCTGCCTGCCGCCAGCATGGACGAGGCGTATCGCCTCGCCGGCGAGATCGAAGCCGACCCTGCCCTCAACGTCGCCGCCAAGGCGCTCGGCGCCGGCCTGATGGGACCGCCGCAGGTCATCGCCGACCGCATCCGCCGCTACGAGGACATCGGCATGACCTGCCTGATGCTGCAATTCCACCCGATGAAGCACGGCCTCGAGCGCTTCGCCAACGACATCATGCCGCTGCTGCGCTGAGCGCCTGGCGTCAATGCCCCTCGTACACACCAATGAACATGTCGTCGACCTTCATCTTCTCGCTGGTGATGAACTGGTCGTGCAGATAGGTCACCAGGGCCTCTAACGTCTCGCGATTGGCGGCGACGCCGTAGGGCCACGGATCACCGCCGAAGACGTCGTCGATCTCGTCGAGATCGTCGGCCAGCCACGGCAACATGTAACGCAGCGACACCAGCGTCTTCATCTTGGCCAGAGACAGGTTCTTGGCATCGCAGAACGCCTTGTAGAGGCTTGAGGCGATGAACGGATGCTTTTCGTAGAGGCTGCGGCGGATGGCGATGAGATGCATGATCGGGAAGATTTTCGTGCGCTTGTAATAGTCCTTCTCGACGGCGCGGAAATCCGGGAACAGGCGCTGCACATTCGAGCCGCCCTTGAGGGCGGACGGCAGGCTGGTGCCCATCACCGCATCGATCTCGCCGGCCTCCAGCAGGTCGCCGAGCGTGCGACCGCTCTGGTTGACCTCGATGGGAACCGGCTTTACCAGCGGCATGATCGACGGCGTGCCGTGGCCGCCGGTGAGATTGATCGCGCCTTGCACCCAGTGCAGCTTCGAGAGATCGACACCGTAATCGTGCTGCAGGAAACCCTTGATGTAGATCGCTGCCGTCATCGTATAGAGCGGCACGCCGATGCGCTTTCCCTCAAGATCCTTCGGCTTCACGATACCAGCGGATTTGTTCACCGTCACCAGGCCGTGGCGGAACATGCGCGAGGCGAAAACCGGAATGGCGACATAGTCGCATTTGCCGACGGCCGTGCGCGCGACGAATTCGGAACAGGACATTTCCGCCACATCGAATTCGCTGCGGGCGCCGAGGCGGTCGAAAATCTCGCGCGGCGCATCAATGGGAATGTAATTGAGATCGATGCCCTCCGGCCGCACATCACCGGTGTAAAGCGGCAGCATCCGGTCATAAAGTCCGCAGGCGAAGCTCAGATTCAATTTGCTCATGTCTGTCTCAATTCACATCTATCGATGCCGGATTTCTCCGCCGGCTGCAGTGCCTAGTCAAGCAAAGTCTGAAGCAGCCAGCACGCCACCGCCTCGCCGTCATGCCCGGCCTTGTGCCGGGCACCCACGCGGTGACGCTGCGTCGTTGTTCCAGAACGCGGAGAGCGTCTTTCCTGAGGCGCAGATGCTCTCCGCGGCGTGGGTGCCCGCAACAAGTGCGGGCATGACGCGGCTGATTGGCTCCGGCATTAATATCAAAAGTCTAATCCAGAAACGGCTTCGCCCGTTCGCGCAGATTGGCCGGCGTCGCCAGAACATCCTCGACGACCTTCTGCAGCTCTTCGCCGCTCACCGGATCGACATCGATCCACGCGCCCTCCGCCTCCTTGAGGAACTCCGGGTCCTTCATCACCGCCTGAAAGGCATCGCGCAGCGCTTTCACGCGCTCGGGCGGAATGCCCGGCGTCGCGGCGATCGGCCGGCCGAGGCGCGTGCCGGCAATGATCAGGCGGATGACCTTGCGGTCGTCCTCCGTTCGCGCCAGATCCTCCAGCGAAGGCACGCCCTTGAGGTCCTTCGGCGGCGGGCCGGCATAGGCGATAATGGAAATGTCGTTGTTCTTCAGCCAGTCCGGCTTCGTCACCTTCCAGCTCGACCAGGTGTTGTTGCGCCCCGCCACCTCGCCGCGCTCCATGGCGAGATTGATCTCGCTGCCGCCGCGATAGCCGGAGACAATCTTGAATTTCGTTCCAGCGAATTCGTTCAGCATCTGCGGAAACGTAAAGGTGATATTGGCGCGCCCCACCGAGCCGATGATCACCTCTTCCTTGCGCGCGTCCTCGATGGAGCGGACGCCGGCCGTCTTCCACACGGCCATGGTCTCGACCGTCGGCGTGATCGCGCCGATCCAGTTGAACTTCGCCGCGTCGTACTGGATGTTGGGCATGCCGACCGCCTGGATCGTCGGATGGCCGTTCTGGATCACCGCCATATAGGTGCCGTCGCGCGGCGCGATGCCGTAAAGATAATTCGCCATCACGATGCCGCCGGCGCCGAGCATGTTCTGCGGCACGAGCGTCGGATTGCCGGGGATGTGCCGGCCGATGTAACGCGCGATGAGCCGCGCATGCAGATCATATTCGCCGCCGGCGCTGACGCCGATCAGCATGTTGACGGTCTTGCCCTTATAGAAATCGGCAATCGGATCGGCGCAGGCGGACGTGGCAAAAAGACCAGAAATCGCAGCGGCAAACGCGATCGAATGATGTCGCATCGGTTCCCTCCCCAGAGAATTTTCGAGAGGAGTAGAACAGAAATGCGCCGGGGTGTCATTCCCGCCAAGCGAAGCGCAGAGCGGGAATCCAGGGGCGACGTGGTACTCTCCTGCTTCAGTATCTCCGCTCACCCGCCTGCCTTCGCCGAAGCGAAGACGAGCTTCGCTTGGCTTCGCGCAGGCAGGCTGCGCGGGCGTCGGGGATGACACACCTATCTCTCAACTCTTTTTGTATTCGAGATAGTGACTGCATCCGGCACGGCGCGCCCAGTAATCCATGGCCCGCTTGAGCTCGCGCCCGCCGGGCCCGAAGGAATCCCGGATGGCGATTTCGCCCGGCGTCACGAACTTCACCGAGCCGCCCAGCTTGACGGCGTCCATATAGACCTGCGCATTCTGCGGCAGGTAGATCGAGATCTTCAGCACCTCCCCCAGCGAGCGCCCGACAGCCGTGAAGCCATGGCCGCGCATCAGCGCCACCTTGTTGTCGCCGAGCACCCGCGCCAGATCGCGGCCCTGGTCCATATCGGAAACCAGCAGCCCCGTGTCGCCGAACTTGTCCTGGCTGTCCCAGACGGGGATCGTCCCGCCGCAATGGCTCGCCGTGTGGATCACCGGCTTCAGCGGCACCGATGAGATGGTGAACGGCAGCACCGACGTCGCATGGCTGTGCACCACCGACATCACCGCCGGGTTGGCTTCATAGGCGCCGCAATGGATGAAGCGCTCCACATAGGCCCCATCGGTGCGCCCATCGGCCGGCGATCCGTCGAGACGGAACGTCATGATGTCTTCCGGCTCGACCAGTTCGGGACTGCGCGAACGCGACAGCAGGAACAGGTTCGGATCATGCGGATGCCGCACGCTCACATGGCCATAGGCATCGACGACGCCTTCATGGGCGAGAATGCGGTTGGCAGCCACCACCTCGTTGATGAGTTGATCGATGTCGGTCATGCGTTTCCCCTTTTATTATATCTTCAGTTGGCGCCGCGGATGCGATCGATCACCGCCAGCGCGTCGGCCGGCGGCTCGTCGCCACGCCAGGCCACATGGCCGTCCGGCCGGACCAGGATGAGCTCGCGCTCGTACGCTTCCCAGACCGGCATTTCGAACACATCGACGACGCTCAGCGGCACGCCGCGCGTTTTCGCCGCCTCGACAAGGCTGCTGACATCGGGCGGCGCGGCGCGGGTGCGCAGCAGCACAAAGCCGCGGCCGTAGAGATCGATCGTCGAGCGCCCGTCCTGCATCCACACATGCGGCGCGCGATGGCCCGGCCGGGCGGTCTGGACGTAGCGCGCCGGATCGTCCGGCGGCGCCGGCGTGCCGTCGGACACGATGATCGGCGAGCCTTCGTAGCGAAAACCGAGCTGGATGCCGATGGTGAACCATTCCGGCGCCATCATCCGCGTATACCAGTCGCCATAGGTCCGCCGCGCCGCATCGCCCTCGGAACCGGGCTGGAACACCGTCGCGGGCGGTTTCGTCTGGCGGGAGGCCAGCATGCGATCGAGATTGCGCGCCGCTTCGCGCACATTGCGCGCAGCGACCGGCTTGCGCTCGGCTTCATAGGAGGCGAGCAGATTGGCGCCACCCCAGCCGCGCAGGCAGGCCTCCAGCTTCCAGCCGATATCGACGGCCTCCTGGATGCCGGTGTTCATGCCAAAGCCGCCGGTCGGCGACAATTGATGGGCGGAATCGCCGACGAGAAAAACCCGCTTGGTGCCGTAGGAATCCGCCACAAGCTCGCGCCGCGTCCACGGCATCGTCGACAGGATGTCGAACTTGAACCGACAGCCGACGGCCCGCTCGATGGCGGCGCGGATGTCCGCATCGCCCAGCTTGTTGCGGCTCTGGTCGCCGACCAGCGAGAAGCGATAGGTGTTGCGCCCGTCGATGGCGACGATCGTGCACCAGGTCCCTTCCGGTCCGATGAAGATATAGCGATAGCCCGGCTTGATCTGGTTGAGGCCTTCCAGCTCATCGCTGCGGAAGATCGCATTGGTCGTATAGGTGAGGACGGAATTGCCCGTCATCGTCACGCCGAGCTTCTCGCGGATCGCGCTACCGGCGCCATCGCAGCCGATCAGATACTGCGCCTCGACGGTCGTGCGCTCGCCGGTCTTCAGATCAACGATCGTGGCGCTGACGCCCTCTTCGGTCTCGTTGAAATCGACCAGCTCCGTCTCGTGGCGCAGGGTGACATGACGATAGGAACGCGCATGGCGCGCCAGCACCGGATCGAAGAAGTTCTGCGGGCAGCGTTCGCGCTTCTGCGGACTTTGCGGCGGCGGCAGTTCGAGCGCGTTGGCAGGATTGGGCTCGCGGCCCAGATCATAGCCACCGTTGAGCGCCGTCACCCAGATATAGTCCTGCGGATAGTTGCGGTTGTAGCCGCCGTTCTCCACCCATGGAACGATGCCCCAGCGCCGGCAGAACTCCATCGCGCGCGGATGCACGATATCCATCTTCGGATTGTCGACGCTGCCATCGCCTTTCTCGACCAGCAGGCAGGAAACGCCGCGCCAGCCGAGGTCGCCGGCCAGCGCAAGGCCCACCGGCCCGCCGCCGACGATCAGTACAGGGGTTTTCATTTTTCTTCCTTCGTTGAAAACATCAAGCCTTGGGCGCCGGAATCGGCCGCAGCCAGTTCAGCTTGTCGAGCACCGGCGCATCGCTGACTCTCAGCAGGTAGGTCTCCTCATTCGCCGTCCATGCCTGCGTGCAGCCGGCAGGCGCCGCCAGCGCATCGCCGCGCGCAAAGTCGAATGTCAGGTTATCAATCTTCGCCACGCCCTTGCCGTTCATGATCGCGACGACCTCGCTGCGCGTGTTCGGCTCGATCTTCAGGACCGTGCCCTTCTCAAGGCGCGCCACATGCAGATCGATCGTCGCCATGGCGGGCGATCCAAGTTCGATCTCGCGATAGCCGGGGCTTATATCGTTCGCCTCGGCGAGCCGCGCCCTGGTCTGCGCCCAGGGAAAGCGGAATGGTGAGTCGGCCGCGACGCCGTCGGCCTTCTCATATTCGTCGGGATGCGGCTCGAAGAACATCGGCCCGAGCAGATGCACCAGCGGCACATCAAGAAAATCCATCCAGTAGGCATCGCCCGGCCCCTCGTTGGAATGGCCATGCCAGGCCCAGTTCGGCGTCAGCAGCACATCACCGGGCTCCATTGGCACTTTCTTGCCGTCGACGATCGTATAAGCATGCTCTTTCGTATCGAGCACCAGGCGCAGCGCATTGGCGCTGTGGCGATGCGATTTGGCCACCTCACCCGCCTTGACCATCTGATAGGCGGCGACCAGCGTCTTCACCGTCGGATAGGCATTCTCGGGGATCGGATTCTTGAGAATGAGATTGCGCCGCTCGGCCAGTTCCGTATTGACGAAGCGCCCGGCCGCATCGAGCGCAGCCTTGGCGCGCGTATACGGCCAATGCGCGCCGACGAAATCGCGGCGCGGCAGCGGCCACAGCGACGGCTCCTTCTTGTTCCAGCCGTTTTCGATGCCGCATTTGTCCAGCAGGTCGTACAACTCCTGCATGCTGGCAGCCTTGACGAAATCCTCAGCCGTGACCCTTGTCATCACCGCGTCTCCCTAGGTTTTATGGCGCGCATTGAAGGTATGAGGGGGGCAGGTGTCAACCGCACTCTTCCTTCTCCCGTTTATGGGAGAAGATGGCCCTCGCATCGCGAGGGTCGGATGAGGGCGTGCACGCGGAGCCTTGATTGGACGATCGACATGAGCGACCGTGAAGTAACTGAAACAGCACCCTCATCCGACCCTTGCTGCGCAAGGGTCACCTTCTCCCGCGCACGGGAGAAGGATTCAGCCAGAACCGGAGGATTTCATGACCTATCTCGTTGGCGCTGACGCTCCTGCGGCCACGGCAGGCGCGCGCTTCCGCGAATTGCTGGCAAAGCCCGACATCATGCAACTGCCTGGCGCGCACAACGGGCTTGCGGCCCTGCAGGCCCGGGCCGCTGGCTTCCAAGCGCTCTATCTCTCGGGCGCGGCCATGTCGGCCTCCATGGGCCTGCCCGATCTCGGCATCATCACCGTGGATGACGCCTGCTTCTTCATCCGCCAAGTGGCGCGCGCCAGCGGCCTGCCCGTACTCGTCGATGGCGACACCGGCTATGGCGAGACGCTGAACGTCATGCACATGGTGCGCGCCTTCGAGGACGCGGGAGCAGCCGCTGTCCATATCGAAGACCAGATCCTGCCGAAGAAATGCGGCCACCTGAACGACAAGAAGCTGGCGAGCGCCGACGACATGGCGGCGAAAGTCGCGGCTGCTGCACGCGCGAGGCGCAACCTGTTCATCATCGCGCGCACAGATGCCGTAGCAAGCGAAGGCATGGACGCCGCGGTGGCCCGCGCCCAGAAATATCTTGCCGCCGGCGCCGATGCGATCTTTCCCGAAGCCTTGACCGACGCCGGCATCTTCCGCGAATTCGCTCGGCGCGTGAAAGCGCCGCTGCTCGCCAATATGACAGAGTTCGGCCGCACGCCCTTCTTCACCGCGAAAGAATTCGAGGAGATGGGCTATCGCATGGTGATCTGGCCGGTGAGTGCCTTGAGAGTCGCAGCCAAAGCGCAGGGCGATCTCTATGCGACGATCGCCCGCGACGGCGCCACGCGCGCCATGCTGGAGCGCATGCAGACCCGCAAGGAGCTGTACGATGTGATCGGCTATCACGACTACGAGGCGCTGGACGCCTCGATCGTCGGGACGATCACGCCGGAAGGCATGCCGAGGTGACTCCACGCGAACCCTTCTCCCGCTGGCGGGAGAAGGTGGCCCTTGCGCAGCAAGGGTCGGATGAGGGTGGTTTCCGAGGCGACCGTAGAGAATCGAGCATTCATAAAATTATTGATGGCAGAAGCGCTTCTTCCCTCATCCGCCCCTCGCGATGCGAGGGGCACCTTCTCCCGTAAACGGGAGAAGGAAGAACGCACGCGTCACGCCTCCTGCAGCGCCTTCCACACAACCTGCGGCGTCAGCGGCATCACCAGCGGCAACGGCTTTGCGGCCGAGATGGCGTTCTCGATCGCATTGACGATCGTCGCCGTCGCGCCCGTCGTGCCAGCCTCGCCGACACCCTTGGCGCCGACGAGATTGGTCGTGCAGCGGGTCGGGTTGTGCAGAACCTTCAGGCTCGGCACGCTGTCGGCGCGCGGCATCATGTAGTCCATGAAGGAGCCGGCGAGAAGCTGGCCGCTGGTCGTGTCATAGCGGGTGAACTCGCCGATAGCCTGGCCGATGCCCTGCACGACGCCGCCTTCGATCTGCCCTTCGACGATCGTCTGGTTGAGCATGACGCCGCAATCGCTCAGCGCCGTGTAGCGCACGATGTCGACCTCGCCCGTATCCGGATCGAGCTCGACTTCCGCCACATGGCAGCCGTTGGGGAACGACGGCCCGGTATGGGCGATCTCGTTGGTGTCGAGGTTTTCCTCGATCGCCCCCTGCTTCTTCATCTCCTTGGCGTGCTCGGCCACTTCGAACAGAGTGACGCGGCGGCCGGTCTTGGCGATCTCGAAGACGCCGTTCTTGTACTGCACCTCGGCATCGCCCGCCTGCAGCACGGTCTTGGCGACACCCTTCGCCTTCACCAGCACCTTGTCGGCGGTCTGCACGACGGCGCTGCCGACGAGCATGGCGGAGCGCGACGCGACGGCGCCGAAACCCGGCACGTCACGGGCTGAATCGCCGAACGTTACCTCGATATCGTCATCCGGGATGCCGAGCTGGTCGGCGACAAGCTGCTTGAACACGGTGATATGGCCCTGGCCCTGCGGCGCCGGCCCCATGCTGATCACGCATTTGCCGTTCTCGAAGGTGATGCGCGCCGGTTCTTCGTAATGGCCGCCGGAAATCTCGAGATAGCAGCCAACGCCGATGCCGCGCAGCTTGCCGCGCGCCTTCGATTCCTTCTTGCGCGCTGCAAAGCCCTTGTAGTCGGCGGCATCGAGCGCTTTCTCGAAGGCGCTCGGAAAATCGCCGCTGTCGTATTTCGGACCGGTCGCCGACTGATACGGCATCTTCTCCGGCTTGATCAGATTGCGGCGACGCAATTCCGCCTGATCGATATTCAGCTCGTGCGCTGCCGCATCGATCACGCGCTCCATCATATAATTGGCTTCCGGGCGGCCCGCACCGCGATAGGCGCCGACAGGCACGGTGTTGGAGAAATAGATCGCCGATTCCACCATCACCTGCGGAATGTCGTAGACGGTCGGCATGCAGCCCGAGATGTGCAGGGTCGGGATCAGCACGGCGACGCCGGTCAGATAAGCGCCGGCGTTCATCTCGCCCTTCACGCGCAGGCCGAGAAACTTGCCGCGCGGGCTGAGCGCCAGCTCCACATGCCAGACGGAATCGCGCGCATGATTGTCGGTGAGGAATGATTCAGCGCGCGTCGATGTCCAGTGCACCGTCTTGCCGAGTTTCTTCGCCGCCGCCAGTAACGCCGGATATTCCGGATAGGTCGAGGCCTTCATGCCGAAGCCGCCGCCGACATCCTTGGTCAGCACGCGCAGTTTCGGCATGTCGATCTTCATCGTCATCGCCACTTGCGCGCGAATGCCCGCCACGCCCTGCGTGCCGGTCCATAACGTGTATTGGTCCGCCTTCGGGTCGAAGCTGGCGGTCGCCGCGCGAGGCTCCATCGACACCGCGCAGATGCGCTGGTTGACGACATCGACCTTCACCACATGGGCGGCGGACTTGAACGCTTCGTCGAGCGCCTTTTTCTTGGCGCCGTCGGGATCGGGCGGCGTCGCCCATTCGTGCGCGACATTGCCCTTGGCCTGCGGCCAGATCTCGGTCTTGCCCGACATCGCCTGTTCGAGCGTCACCACCGCTGGCAAGGTGTCGTATTCGACGACGACCATGTCCGCGGCATCGAGCGCCGCTGCTTCCGATTTGGCGACCACCATCGCCACCGGCTCGCCGGCATGGCCGACAATGTCATGCGCCAGCACGGGCCGGAACGGGCTCACCGGCATGGCGCCGGTCTTGCCGGGGAAGGGAATAGAGCCCGAAACGGTGCCGAAACCGAATTCCTCGAAATCCCTGGCGGTGTAGACCGCCAGCACGCCCTCAGCCGCCTTGGCGGCGGCCGTGTCGATGCTCTTGATTTTCGCGTGAGCGTGGGGGGAGCGGACGAACGCCGCGATAACGGCCTTTTCGGCGCGCACATCGTCGGTGTACTGGCCCTCGCCGCGCAGCAACGGTCCGTCCTCGTAGCGGCCGGCCCACTTCCTCATTGAACGATCGCTCAACGCTTCTCTCCCTGAAATTCCCAGCGAAACCCAAAGTTTGGCATATTTCGGCCGATTTCGGAGGCCATCTTGCCGGCTAGGGGAAGCAAGTCAATCAGGCTCCCTGATTTTACCTGCCTATATTCAAGGAAGACTCTGCCACGGTAAGGCCTGCCGCTTCACAGCGGTTTGAAGCTGGAATTCGGCCTTGTGGCCGCCTTTTCAATCACTCTCGTAACCCAGCGTTAACCCTGACGGGGTCTTAACTCAGGCAGTACAATCTGTTTGCTATCAACGTCGAAGCCCTAGTTTCGACGGATTCCCGGAGCACAAGCGGGTCATTCCCCGCCAGGACTTGAGGACTGCACGCATGAATCCTGCCGACATTGCTGCCGGCCCGCCGGTAGAGGTCACCATCTGGGGGATGTTCTGGGGTGCCCATTTTGTAGTCAAGATCGTGATGCTCGGCCTGCTGGCCGCCTCCGTCTGGAGTTGGTCCATCATCATCAACAAGATCCTGCTGTTTTCGAAGACCGAAAAAGCCATGGACCGGTTCGAGGATTCGTTCTGGTCGGGCAATTCGCTCGAGGAATTGTATCAGACCCTTTCCGCCACACCGACAACGGCCATGGCCTCGCTCTTCGTTGCCGCCATGCGCGAATGGAAACGGTCTTTCACCACAGCCTCCACCGCTTTCATGGGCCTGCAGGCGCGCATCGAGAAAGTGCTCGACGTCTCCATTGCCAGGGAAGTCGAGAAGCTTGAATCGAATCTCCTGGTCCTGGCTTCCGTCGCCTCCGCAGGTCCCTTCGTTGGCCTGTTCGGCACGGTTTGGGGCATCATGACCGCCTTCCGTTCCATCGCCGCCTCGAAGAACACCTCGCTCGCCGTGGTCGCGCCCGGCATTGCCGAGGCGTTGTTCGCCACTGCCATCGGCCTCTTTGCCGCCATTCCGGCGCTGGTGTTCTACAATATGCTGCAAGGCCGCGTGGCGCGCTCGCAGGCGCGGCTGGAAAGCTTCGCCGACGAATTCTCTTCCATTCTCTCGCGGCAGATCGATCATCACGTCGCCAGCGAACGCGATCGCGCAGCCTGAGGTCACGCCATGGGAATGTCGGTCGCCGCAGGCAAGAAGGGTGGACGTAGACGGCGCGGCGTGCCGCGTTACGGCGCCATGGCGGAAATCAACATGACGCCGTTCATCGACGTCATGTTGGTTTTGCTGATCATCTTCATGGTTGCAGCGCCTCTGCTGGCGACGGGCGTGCCCATCGACCTGCCGGAGACAAAGGCCGCCGCGCTCAACATCGATCAGAAGCCGATCTCGGTCGCCATCGACGAGAAGGGCACGGTCTACCTGATGGACCAGCCTGTGCCGGTCGATCAGTTGACCGACAAGCTGAGAGCCACGGCGAAAAATGGCTTTGACGAACGGATTTATGTGCGCGGTGCGCGCGCCGTGAACTACGGCAAGGTTGCCGAAGTGATGTCGCTGATCACCACGGCCGGGTACAAAAAGGTCGCGCTCGTCACCGAGCAAGAGAAGAAATAGCGAGTGAGACAGAGGGGGATGATCGTTCCCCTCTTACGATAGGAGTTAGGCCGCGTTGGCGTTCTCTCGGTCAGAACCGGGCATCTTGATTTCCAGTGGCGTGCATGGCGCTCTGCTGCTGGCGGCGCTCGTGGTTTTTTCCGATACGCAGAAGTTCACCGATGCGCAGGAAACCGTCCCTGTCGAGATTATTTCGGAATCCGATCTCAGCCAGATCATGAAAGGCGAGAAGACGGCCAAGGAGCAGAAGTCGGCGCCGCCGCGCGCCGAAAAGGTCGCCGAGATCGCTGAGCCGACGCCTAAGCCTGTGATCCAGGAAGCCAAGATCGACGTACCGACCCCGCCGCCGCCGTTGCGCCGCCTGCCCGATCCGGGCGAGGATGAGACGCCGCCGGCGCCGCTGCCGCCCCAACGAGTCGCGGCCCTGCCGCCGCCCCCGCCGACGCCCGAGCCGGTCAAGCCTGATCCGCCCAAGCCGACGCCGCGCCCGGTCGAGCCGCAGAAGGTCGAAGCCAAGCCCGAACCGCCAAAACCGCCGGATGCCGAGGCGATCGAACCGCCCAAGCCCCCGGTGCGCCCCAAGATCGAACCGCCGAAGAAAGCCGAGGCCCCTGCTCCGGAACCGCCGAAGCGAGCACCGACGCCGCCCAAGCCTGACGTCAAGCCGGATCCCAAGCCCGACCAGAAGCTTCAGCCCGACAAGATCGCCAGCCTGCTGAATGAACGCAAGCGCGAGGAAAAGCCGCCGTCGCGGCCGAAGTCCGGCAACGAGAATGCCGAGCCGCAACGCCGCCTGAACCCCGGCGAAATCTCGCGGCTGTTGACCCGCGAGGATCCAGGCCAGCGCGCGGCGACCGGGCGCGAGCTCAATCGCACCGCCTCGCTCGGCGCGCCGAACGCCAATGCGGCGAAGATGTCGCCGGCCATGTGGGACCAGTTTCTGGGCTTCCTGAAAGACAAGTACGATAGCTGCTGGGACAGCAAGCCGCCGAATTCCGAAAGCCTCGGCTATCGCCCGAAGATCACCATCCGCTTCGCCCGCAACGGCACGCTGGAAGTGGCGCCACGCCTGCTCAACCCGACGAACGACCCGGCGAAACGCTCGCTGGCCGACAGCGCCATGCGCGCGGTCAACCATCCCGATTGCAACCCCATGCGCATTCCCGCGCGCTTCGATCCCTTCTACGAACAATGGAAGGAAATGCCGCTCAGCTTCGATCCGTCCGACTGAGCGCACCATGCAACTTGCAGCCGCGTAACTTGTTCGCGTCCTATCTTCATTCGAAAACGAACCGGACTCTATCCGATGATGAATACGCCCTTCTCCCGCCGCCGTTTCAATTCGCTTCTCACCGGAGCGGCAACACTTCCCCTCATCGGCAGCCGCGCCTTCGCACAAGCGCCGCGCGAAGTCGAAATCCGCGGCGGCCAGTTCCGCCCGGTATCCATCGCCGTGACCGATTTCATCGGCGACGCCCAGCAGGGCCCGGCGCTGACGCAGGTCGTCAACAACAACTTCCGCCGCTCGGTCTACCTGAGCCCGATCGACCCGCGCACCTTCACTGAGAAGATCACCAATCCCGACCAGCCGCCGCAATGGGACGCCTGGCGCACCATCAACGCGCAATATGTCGTCACCGGCCGCACCGGCCGCGGGCCGGACGGGCGCATGCGCACCGATTTCCGCCTCTGGGACGTCACCACCGGCCAGCAGGCGGCGGGCCAGCAGTTCGTCACCGATCCGAATAATTCGCGCCGCGTCGCCCACATCGTCTCCGACGCCATCTTCACCCGCATCACCGGCGAGAAGGGTTTCTTCGACACCCGCGTCGTCTTCGTCGACGAGACCGGCCCGGCGGAACGTCGCCGCAAGCGCCTCGCCATCATGGACCAGGACGGCGCCAACATCCGCTACCTGACCCGTGGCGACGACCTGGCGCTGACACCGCGCTTCTCACCGTCCTCGCAGGACGTCACCTTCATGTCGTTTGGCCAGGGCGACCCGAAGGTCAGCCTGCTCAACGTGGAAAGCGGCCAGCGTGAAGTCGTCGGCAATTTCCCCGGCATGACATTCTCGCCGCGCTTCTCGCCGGATGGACAGAAGATCGTGATGTCGCTGTCGTCAGGCTCTTCGACCAACATCTATTCGATGGACCTGCGCTCGCGTTCGACCACACGGCTCACCGACACGTCGGGCATCGATACCTCGCCGTGCTTCTCGCCCGACGGCAGCCAGATCGTCTTTGAAAGCGATCGCGGCGGCGGCCAGCAGCTTTACATCATGGGCGCCGGCGGCGGCGGCGCGCGGCGCATCTCGTTTGGCGCCAACGCCCGCTATTCCACGCCGGTCTGGTCGCCGAAGGGCGATTACATTGCCTTCACCCGCCAGCGCGGCGGCTCCTTCGGCATCGGCGTCATGAAGGTCGACGGATCCGGTGAGCGCATCATCACCGAGGGCTTCCACAACGAAGGCCCGACCTTCGCCCCCAACGGGCTCTTCCTGATGTTCTTTCGCGATCCGGGCGGCCAGTCCGGCGCACGCATCTTCATGGCCGACATCACCGGCCGCGGCGAATTCCCCGTGCCGACGCCCTCCTTCGGCTCCGACCCCTCGTGGGGCCCGCTGCTGAGCTGATTTTTCCAGACGATCTGGAAATCTATCAGAAGCCCCCATCCTGAGGAGGCGCGCAGCGCCGTCTCGAAGGACGGGGCGACATGCGATATCTCCGCAACGAGCGATGACAAATAACGACCAGCAGGCACACACTTTGGCTGCGGCGTGACGCCGCCGTCCTTCGAGACGCAACGCTCCGCGTTGCTCCTCAGAGTTTGTGACTTTATTAGAAATATCGCTTTTCGGTGCCGCATAAGTGTTTGATTGACTCATGTCGCACAAGGCCGAAATCAATAAAGTCACAGCCTCTCAGGATGAGGGCTCCTTTGAAATTACTTGTAACGGCAGCTTACCGCGCCAGGACGATGAAGTCCGTGCCCTTGCCGGTCTCGCGGCTGTTGCCGAGGTCGGAAACGATCAGCGAGGACCCCGGCGTCAGCGCGCGCGCGATCGCATCGCTGGCCTCGTCGGGGATCTTGATCCGCTGCAGAACGTCCGACGCCTGCGGCATGATCAACGGCAGCGACAGCGCGCCGTTTGAAGCGACCTGCACGCCGATGCCGTTGGAAGCTTTGCGCGGCAACCGCCGTTCCGACGCGGCGCGTTCGCGCTGCACGGAGGCCGCCGACGGCACGGTGGCGACCGACCAGCGAATGTCGTTGTCGCTCTTGCTCACCGCCGTGAAGACATGAGTGCCGATCGGCTGATCGGGGTCTTCGAAGCTCACGGCCGTTTCGTAGACCGGCACGAAATCCTGCCGGACATAGAGCTTGCCTTCCTTCTTGCTGATGAAGACGGAGACCGGCCCGCGGCTCTTGTCGAACTCCACCGGCTTCTTGACGGCGCTCGACGGCAAGACCATGTCCAGCACCTCGACCGGCACGGTCGCGACCATGGTCGGAGCGGCGGGAGCCTCGGCCGGCGCGGGCTCGGCTGTGGCGACGTCGGGGACGCTCGGTTCAGCGGTCGCCGTTTCAACGGGGGCGGCCTCCACGACCGGCACGTCAGCCTTCGCGGCGATATCGAGCGACAGCGGCGCGGGAGCTTCCGTCACGACGCCGGTGTCATGATCGAGGCTGGCCATGACCGGCGCACTGTCCGCGCCGTCGGCCGGCGTGTCGGAAGATTGCGGAATGCTTGCTGTCGTTTCGACCGCCGGCAGGGAGAGCGGCGCCGGCGGCTCGATGTCGAGCCTGATATCCGGCGCGGGCTTGACCTTGAACAGACCCGGCGCCGAGATTTCCTCCAGTGAGACCTCGTCATAGGCGACGATGACTCTCACATTAAGCCTGGTCATCTTCCACAGCCGGATGGCGAAAGCCTGCGGCATGCGGATACAGCCGTGCGACGCCGGCCGGCCGGTCACGTGACCTTCATGCAGGGCGACGCCCGACCAGGTGATCCGCTGCATATAGGGCATCGGCGCATCGTCGTAGATGTTCGAATGGTGATGCAGATCCTTCTGCAGGATGCTGAACACGCCGGTCGGCGTCTCATGCCCGGCAATTCCGGTCGAGACCGTCGTAGTCGCGATGGGATTGAGGCCATCATACAAGGTCAGGTGCTGACGCGCGATCGAGACGACGATGGTGAGCGGCCCCTTCGGCCGCGCCTCGGCCACCGCCGCCTGACGCGCGGGCTTGGCGCGCTTGGGGGCGCTCAGCGCCGCGGTCGAGATTGCCGTCAACGAGACTGCGGCGAGAAGGCCAGCCAGAATCCCGGATTTTAGAAATCGTCTTTCGAACATCAGCAACCCCACAGCACGCTGATATTTTACCAAAAGGCCTCAACGATTCCCATAGCTCACGAAAGATTTGACGGCATAGCCTTGACCAGTTGCAAACATGTCACGCTTCGCGAAGACGTCATTCTGCTGCGCGGACGTCAGCCACTTGCGCAGCAGCGTCGAACTGCAGACGGGCAAGACGCGCGTAGAGGCCACCACGCGCCACCAGCGAGGCATGATCACCCTCTTCGACAATACGGCCCCCGTCGAGAACCAGAATGCGGTCCGCCTTCAACACGGTCGCGAGCCGATGGGCGATGACGATGGTCGTGCGCGTGCCCATCAGCCCCTCGAGCGCCGCCTGCACCAGAGTCTCGTTTTCGGCATCGAG
>Ga0182744_1000242_pt1 | contig 57998 bp, 55 predicted proteins | sample eDN3rd30CKraftMG_FD_128525 | JGI IMG/M metagenome (GOLD analysis project Ga0182744, IMG submission 128525) | Enriched Miracle-Growth compost microbial communities from Emeryville, California, USA - eDNA 3rd pass 30_C Kraft MG (version 2) (version 2) ... | reverse complement strand
CGCTTGTGCCCGCAAACTGATCATCTACGCAAACACCGTCTTGGCTAGAAATCAGCCGTGGGAAATCAGGTTATCCTAGCCGAAGATGATAGTTGCTTCTCCCGCAGGGCGGGCGAAGGAAGAGCAGGTGGCCGGCCAGCACGACTCCGAGGAGGCCACTCCTGAATCGCGCCGGCCGGCCTGCCCCACGGACCCAGGAGATGCGGCGGACCTGAGCAACCCGTAGGGTATTCTGTTCGTCTGCAAGCTTGTTCGTCTGGAAGTCTGTCGGCTTATAATCCCGGCCGGAGCGGCCATTCTGGCCCGCGCCGGACGTCTCGATCAGACTCACCGCCTGACGAAACGGACGTTATCTTGAGAGGCCGGGCGTAGGCAATCGCTCAAACGCCGTGTCCCGCGTTAAACTCTTGTTTACCTAAAGGATTGGGGTTAATGCGCCCGCTTTTCCAAGCTACGCGCACAGCCAACCGTCCAAAACGTCCTTCCGATCCTCCGGATCGGAAAATCGCGTCTAATTTCTTGAAAGAGCGCGTTTTCTCACGCGAGCCGGTATCCACTTCACCTGAAAATACGCCCGGTCATCGCCCGCCAACTTGCTGGCAGTCTGCCGGTATTTTGTGACAGGGATCGGACGGTTTGTGCCGCTTAGATCATCCTGATCTAAGCTTTTTGTTTGAGCATGACCTTTTCGGAAAACCGGCTTCCACTTTTCCGGATCATGCTCTAGGCGGCGTCGGCGGTCACCCGGTTCCGGCCTTCGTTCTTGGACCGGTAGAGGGCCCCGTCGGCGCGCCGGAACAGCATGTCGGGATCCGGTTGCGACAGGGATTGGGCCAGTCCGATGGAGACGGTCACGGGGATTTCCCGGTTCGCGGCGCCGGTCGAGAAATTATTGTCCTGAATGGCGCTGCGCACACGCTCGGCGATCTTGGAGGCGAGGTCCATGCCGGTGTCGGGCATGACGACGACGAATTCCTCGCCGCCGAGACGGCAGGTCAGGTCGGCGCCGCGCACGACATTTTTCACGCGCTGGGCAAAGGCGCGCAGCACCTCGTCGCCGGCGTCATGGCCATAGGTGTCGTTGACGGCCTTGAAATAATCGATGTCGAGAATCATCAGGGTCAGCGGCCGCGACCGGCTGGCGGCCTGGTCGAGCATTTCAGCAAGATGCATTTCGAGATAGCGGCGATTGTAAAGTCCGGTCAGCGAATCGACCAGCGCCAGCTCGATGGAGGCCAGGACATTGTTGTTCAGCGCTTCGGCATAGCGCTTGCGGCGCACCTGGGTGCGTGAGCGGGCGATCAATTCGTTCTTGTCGATGGGCCGGGTCAGGTAGTCGTTGACGCCGAGATCGAGGCCGCGAAGCACCTTGGTTCCGTCGTCAAGATCGGCGATCAGCAGAATCGGCAGATGCCGCGTGCGTTCAAGCGAGCGCAATTGACTGCACAGGCGCAAGCCGTCGAAATCCTGCAGCGACAGGCTGACCACCACGAGTTCATAGTCGCCGTCGGCAGCGCGGAACAGGGCGTTTTGCGGCTCCGTCTCCAGGTCAATCTTGTGGTGCAGCGAGAGCGACCGCACGATGCGTTCCGAAGAACTGGGACGATCGTCGACGACGAGGATGCGCGCATCGAGCCCTTTGTCGGCGATGGCGTTGGCGAGATTGTTAGTGGCGCCGAGATTGGCGGCGGTGCGGGCGCGGCTGCGCAATTCATCGACGGTGATCTTCAGGCGCGAGAGCGAACGCACGCGCGCCAGCAGGGCCACTTCATCGACCGGCTTGGTCAGAAAGTCATCGGCGCCCGCTTCAAGTCCTTTGACGCGATCCGCCGGCTGATCGAGCGCCGTCACCATGACGACGGGGATGTGGGCCGTGGCAGCGTCAGCCTTCAGGCGTCGGCAGACTTCGAAACCATCCATGCCCGGCATCATCACATCGAGCAGGACGATGTCGCATTGTCCCTCGGCGCAGATGGTCAGTGCGTCGGGGCCGTTGGTGGCGGTGAGCACGTCGAAATATTCGGCCGTCAGGCGGGCTTCCAGCAGCTTTACGTTCGCAGGTATGTCGTCGACAATCAGAACGCGCGCGGTCATGGATACCAGCCCCTATTTGCCGCCTGTATAGTTGCGAACCGTTTCCAAAAACTTGACCACCGAGATCGGTTTTGACAAATACGCCTCGCAGCCGCCCTGGCGGATTTTTTCCTCGTCGCCCTTCATGGCAAAGGCGGTGACGGCGACCACGGGAATGTCACGCAGGTTCTCGTCGTCCTTGATCCATTGGGTGACTTGCAGGCCGGAAACTTCCGGGAGCTGAATGTCCATTAAAATCAGGTCTGGATGGTGCTGGCGCGCCAGTTCGACGGCCTCGACGCCATTGCGGGTCTGCACGGTCTGGTATCCATGAGCTTCCAACAGATCGTTGAAGAGCTTCATATTCAGCTCATTGTCTTCTACGATCAGCACGGTCTTTGCCATGGGTTTACCGAATCTGTCCCGTTGTGCCTCCAGTCGCGAGAGGCGAGCATATTGCACGAGCTTCAGTTGTACGCGATGAACATTTACGAAATGCGAATCGAATTGAAGGGAAACGGTTATGCCCGTTGAAATCAATCGTGAAGCAGCAGAAGCGCTGTCTATCGAGGCGCTTTCCTTCCTGGCCGGAGACCCTGAACGGCTTGAGCGGTTCCTGTCCCTGAGCGGGCTGGATCCGGCCACGATCCGGCTGGCGGCCTCCGACCCGGGCTTTCTGGCGGCGGTTCTCGAACATCTTTCCTCGGACGAGAGCCTGTTGCTCGCTTTTTCGGCAAATACCGGTCGTAATCCGGCCGATGTCGGCAAGGCCCTGCGGGTTCTGGCGGCTTTCGACCGTGATTGCGAACTGTGAGCACGTCCGGCCTCTGCCGCGATTGCCTGCATGACACGCCTTCGGCGGCGCGACGCTGCGCCGCATGCGGTTCGCCGCGCCTGATCCGCCATCCCGAACGCGACGCCCTGAGCGTCGCACATATTGATTGCGACGCCTTTTACGCGGCTGTGGAAAAGCGGGATGACCCCTCGTTGCGCGACAAGCCTCTGATCATCGGCGGCGGCAAGCGCGGTGTCGTTTCGACCTGCTGCTATATCGCGCGCACCTTCGGTGTACGCTCCGCCATGCCCATGTTCAAGGCTTTGGCGCTGTGCCCACAGGCGGCGATCGTGTCTCCCGATATGCAGAAATATGCCCTCGTCGGGCGGCAGGTTCGCGACCTGATGCTGGAGCTGACGCCGCTCGTCGAACCGCTGTCGATCGACGAGGCGTTTCTCGATCTGACCGGCACGCAGCGCCTGCATCAGGCCAGCGCGGCGCTGGTGCTGGCGCGGTTCGCGGCGCGCATCGAAAAGGAAATCGGCATCACGGTGTCCGTCGGTCTGTCCTATTGCAAGTTCCTGGCGAAAATGGCGTCCGATCTCGACAAGCCGCGCGGCTTCGCCATCATCGGCAAGAGCGAAGCGAAAGCGTTTCTGGCGCAGCGGCCCGTCGGCGCCATCTGGGGTGTCGGGCGGGTCGCGCAGGAGCGCCTCGAGCGGGGCGGCCTGCGCATGATCGGCGATATCCAGGCGCTTGACGAAACCGAGATGATGCGGCGGCTGGGTGCCGAAGGGCAGCGCCTGTGGCGGCTTTCCAACGGCATCGACGACCGCATGGTGTCTGCCGATCGCGAGCGCAAAAGCGTGTCGGCGGAAACCACGTTCGAGAACGACGTCGGCGATTTCAAAATCCTGGCGCAGCGGCTGTTTTCGCTGAGCGAAAAAGTCTCGGCGCGGCTCAAGGCGCAGGAAATCTCCGGCGACAGCCTTCAGTTGAAACTGAAGACCGACGACTTCAAAACCATCACGCGGGCGCGCATGCTATCAGAGCCGACGCAACTCTCCGGCAGGATTTTCGAGGCTGCCCGCGATCTTCTCGCCAGGGAGGCGACGGGGCGGAAATACCGTCTCATCGGCGTCGGCATTTCCAATCTTGTGCCTGCCTCGGAGGCGGATCATGGCGATCTTGCCGATACAGGCATCGTTCGCCAGAAGGCGACGGAGGCCGCCGTCGATCGCCTGCGCGAAAAATTCGGCAGCGCCGCCGTCGTCAAAGGCATCGTCTTCGGCGCGAAGTCCGGCTGGCGCCCCGACCAGTCCTAGGGACAAGTCCTACGGGCAGGGCGTGTCGGGCAGCAGGTCCAGCTTGGTCATCGTACCCTTGAGCGCGAAGTCGCCGTAGTCGAGAACGAGATCGCTCGAGACGCCGTTCTCCCACATATTGAACGACAGCGTGTAGGCAGGAGTTGAGTCGGATTTGGCGATGTCGAAATAGCTTACGGTGACTCTCCAGCGCGACATGTCCTTCATCGCAGGCGTCGTCTTTGTCGGGTCGTTCAAGGCATCCTTGGTGCCGTGACCGATGATGTTGAGCGTCTGATAGATCTTATCGCCGCCATCCGAGCCGTCGTAGATTTTCATTTCGACGGTGGACTCTTTATTGCGCGCCGCTTCGATGGATTTGATCATCTGCGCGGTGGGGAAGATGACGTCGACATCATTGTCGCTTTTCTTCTGCATCGGCTTGGTGATGTCGATCGACAGGGAGCCGTCGCCCGAGCGCGTCGCCTCGCCCTCGTTGGTGGTGGCGACACGGCCGCCGACAAGGTTCTCGATGCGGTAATGGAAGGTCTTGCCGTCGCCGCTTTCAAAGGTCAGCGAGCGCGTGTCGGTCAGGCGCGGCTCGCCTTCCGACGGCGTGATTTCGGTCAACTGGCGGAACGAGACCTGGTAGCCCTTGCAGGCCGAGCCGGTGAATTCATAAACGATGCGGCCCTGGGCCGAGACGGGCGCGGCGCTGCCGGAGCCGCGCAGGAAGGAGAGGTCGTAGACGGCGCGATGGGCCGCGAGATTCACATTTGCTGCCTGGGCTGGAAAACCGGCAAGCGCCAGAAAGCCGGCGGCCAGCGCGTAATTCGGGATTTGACGGAAAACTGAAAACGAATGACGCGCCATGCGGTTGGGCTCCAAAGGGAATCGATGCCGGATAAAGGTCTGACGTGGCGAAATTAGGGTTTCGGCCGGCGGCGGCAAACGGCATAATCCGGGCTTGAGGCGAGTTGAAAACTTGCTATCCGAAATCTGGTCCGACACAACCTAACGCTTCGGTCGCGGATTTCCAGAGGAGGGTTTCATGTCGTCTGTGGATGCACGGTTGAAGGATCTGGGGATCGAACTGCCCAGACCGGCCGCGCCCGTCGCCAATTATGTGCCCTGGACAATCTGCGGGTCCATATTAACGATCTCGGGGCAATTGCCGTTTGACGGCGACGGCAAGCTTGCCGCGCGCTTTGCCGGCAAGATCGGCGGCGATGTCGATGACGTCGTGGGCAAGGAGGCCGCACGTCAATGCGCCATCAATGTGCTGGCGCAGGCCCGTGCGGCTTTGGGCGATCTTGGGAAAATTCAACGCTGCCAGCGGCTCGGCGGCTTTATCGCCGCGGCTCCCGGCTTCCACGCCTTGCCAGGCGTGATGAACGGCGCGTCCGATCTGATGGTCGCCGTGCTGGGGGAGGCGGGGCGGCATGCGCGGTCCACCGTGGGTGTCGCCGAGCTGCCGCTCAACGCCGCCGTCGAAGTCGAGGCAAGTTTCGAGATCGCCGGATGACGGAGAACCCGCTTGCCTGGCTCGTGTCGCGGCCTATCGCTCATCGTGGTCTGCACGACAAGACGCAGGGCGTCATCGAAAATTCGCTGGCGGCGGCGCGGCGCGCCATCGACGCAAACTACGGCGTCGAATGCGATGTGCAGATGTCGGCCGATGGCGAAGTTTTCATCTTTCACGATTTTACGCTTGAGCGATTGACGGATGAGCAAGGCCGGGTCCTCGACCAGACTGCCGCTCAGCTCGCGTCGCGCAAGCTGAGCGGGGGCGGGGAGACCATTCCGACCCTTGCGGCGCTGCTCGATGTCATGGGCGCCGACCATGTGCTCGTCATCGAGATCAAGAGCGCATTCAACGGCGACATGCGGCTTGCCGAACGTACAGCGGGCATTGTCGCGGGGCATCCGGGGCGGATCGTGCTGAAGAGTTTCGATCCACAGGTGATGGCGCATCTGCGCTCGAACCGCGACAGGCTGGGCATTGCCGGCGTGCCGCTCGGCATGGTGGCCGAGGCGCATTATGACGATGAGGAATGGCGTTTCCTCAGCGCGCAAGAGAAGCACAGCCTCGCCAACTTCCTGCACTGGGATGCGACACGGCCGGATTTCCTGTCCTACTGGGTCAACGATTTTCCGCACGCGGTGCCGCATCTGCTGCGCCGGGCGTTGAACATTCCGGTCATGACCTGGACGGTGCGCACGCCCGCGCAGTTCCAGACGGCATCTCTCTGGGCGGACCAGATCGTGTTCGAAAACTGGATGCCGGACTAGCATGCCCTGGATGCTCCTGCCGTTCGCACTCTGTGCCCTGGCTTCGGCGATCTCCAATCGCGCCATGGATCCGTTGATCCTGCCGATCGCGCGCGAGTTCGATGTTCCGGTTGCAACCGCGGCGCTGGCGACGTCGTTCTACGCGATGCCTTATGCTTTCGGGCAGCCTCTGCTTGGCCCCATCGGCGACTTCTACGGCAAGATCAAGGTGCTGCGTTTCTGTCTCTGGCTGCAGGCGCTTTGCCTTGTCGCGGTGGTGCTGTCGCCGACCCTGTCGATTCTGCTGGCGGCGCGTCTCGTCGGCGGGTTTGCCGGCGGCGGCATCATGCCGGTGACGATGGCGATCATCGGTGACAGGGTGCCGGCGGCGCAACGGCAACTCGCGATGGGGCAGTTCCTCTCGGCCGGATTGACCGGGATGATCTTCGCCACGGTGGTCGCCGGTGTGCTCGCCGAATATGTCACCTGGCGCGCCATCTTCGTCATCGGCCTGGCTATCGCGCTCGCGGCCGCGGTGATCATGACCTTCAAGGTCGATGAGCCATCGCCTGATCGGCAGGGGGAGCGTATCAGTTTCGCCCATGCGGCTGCGGGCTACAGGAAGGTCTTCGCCAATCCGCGGGCCTTGATCTGTTTCAGCGCGGTCTTCACCGAAGGCATAGCGATTTACGGTGTGCTGCCGTTCATCGGTCTCATTCTGGAGCAGCGCGGACTTGGCGGCGCCAAGGAGGCGGGCCTCATCATCGCCGGTGTCGGCATCGGCGGGCTCATCTATTCGCTGTCGCTGAAATGGCTGCTGAAGATCTTCAGCCGCTATCAGCTCATGTTCATCGGCGGTCTTTGCGCGTCGGCCGGCATCGTCTCGCTCAGTCTCGGGCTTGCGTGGCAAATTTCAGCGGTGCTGTTCTGCTTCACCGGCCTCGGCTACATGCTGATGCATAACTCCATCCAGGCCGAGGTCGCGGGGCTGACCACAGATTCGCGTGGTTCGGCTTTCTCGATGCATTCGTTCTCGCTGTTCTGCGGACAGGCGCTGGGGCCGCTGCTGGTCGGGCCGAGCATCTATTACATTGGCGCGACGGCCACCCTGGTCTGGTGTGGCGTCGTGCTGCTGATCCTGGGGCCGACGATCTCGTTTCTCTTCGCGCGTGCGCGCCGCCTGTCGGGCACCACATCTTTCTGACAGGCGTTCACACCTGTCCGCGCACCTTGGCGATCCACCAGCGCAGGCCGACGAAGAGGAAGCGCCAGTCGCGGAAGAATTCCGGCGGTTTGCCCTCGTAGAGATGGCCGACGAACTGCAGGATCCAGCCGAGGACGAACAGGCCGAGCGCCCATGGCCAGAGGCCGGTAATCCATGGAGAGACGACAAACAGGGCGATGGCCACGACGATCATTGGAATGCCCAACGTGTGGCAGAGGCGGTTGCGTGGATCGCGGTGGCTCAGCTCGTATTCCTGGACCCAGACATTCCAGGGGCGGCCGAAAAACATGACGCTGTCCTCCTGGCCGGATGGAAATCCAATCGGGCCGGTTGCGCAAGCGAAACTTGGGGTTCTTTCAATGAGCTGGCCGGGTGCTTGCATGGGGCGCACGGAACACTAGATTTGCAGGCGGCTGAATTGTTATGTTGCTGCGAGCCTGCGCGATCAGGCGCTTCCGGAAGTGCAATGCCCGAAACCGAATTCAAAGTCCGCATCGCCCGTTCCATGGCCGAAATCGACGCTGCGAGTTGGGACGCCTGCGCCAATCCGGTGGACGATCTGCAGGCGGCGGTCGCGCCGGATCATCAGCGCGAGCGGTTCAACCCGTTTGTCACCCATGCCTTTCTCAACAGTCTCGAGACGTCGGGCTCGGCGACCGCGCGCACCGGCTGGAGCCCGGTGCATATCATCGTGGAAGATGATGCGGGCACAATGCTGGGCTGCGCGCCGTGCTACCTCAAGACCCATTCCATGGGCGAATATGTGTTCGATTATGCCTGGGCCGATGCCTTCGAACGGGCAGGCGGAAACTATTATCCCAAGCTGCAGGTGTGCGTGCCGTTCACGCCGGTGCAGGGACGCCGGCTTCTGGTGGCGCCGGGACAGGATGCAGACACGATCATGGCGGCGCTGGTCGCCGGCCTGCGCGCCGTGCGTTCACAGACCGGCGCGTCGTCGATCCATATCACCTTCCCGGTGAAGAGCGAGTGGGATGCCTTGGGCGGCAAGAGCCTGCTGAAGCGCACCGGCAAGCAGTTTCACTTCTTCAATCGCAACTATGGCTGCTTCGACGATTTCCTCGCCGATCTTTCCTCGCGCAAGCGCAAGAACATCCGCAAGGAGCGCGAGGCCGCGCTTTGCAACGGCATCGAAATCGAACAGGTGACCGGCAGCGCCATTACGGAGGCGCACTGGGACGCATTCTTTTCGTTCTACATGGACACAGGCGCGCGCAAATGGGGACGGCCCTATCTGACGCGGCGCTATTACTCGCAGGTCGGCGCCGCCATGGCCGATCGCATCCTGCTCGTCATGGCCAGGCGCGCCGGCCGCTACATCGGCGGCGCGATCAATTTCATCGGCGACGACGCGCTCTACGGCCGCAACTGGGGCGCCATCGAAGAGCATCCGTTCCTGCACTTCGAGGCCTGCTATTACCAGGCGATCGATTTTGCCATCGCGCGCAAACTGTCACGGGTTGAAGCTGGCGCGCAGGGCGAACACAAACTGGCGCGCGGCTATGGTCCGGTCGAGACCTATTCTCTGCACGAATTCGCCGATCCGCGACTGTCGCGCGCGGTCGATGAATTCCTGCGGCAGGAGCGCGAGTCGATCAGCGAATCCATCGAACTCTACGGCGAGCATGTACCCTTCCGCAGGGATCTTGCGCGCGAGGTCGATTGAAGCGCAGTGATCGTGATGTCTTGCAAGTCGCAGAGAGCTCCCAGGAGCCCTCATCCGGAGGAGCGCTCGAAGAGCCGTCTCGAAGGGCGAGGGCGTCATGCCGCAGCCAACGCGCTCGCATGTTTTCCTCACTCGCCCCCGTCCTTCGAGACGCCTGCTGCGCAGGCTCCTCAGGATGAGGGCTTCTGGGAGCATTCCGCCGTTTGCTAATGCAGGCTCAACTCATGCCTGAGCATGCGGATTTCCGCCGGCTTGATCAGGTTGCAGTGTGCCACCGTGACCGAATGCAATCTGCCATCGAGCTTGGCTGTCCAGAAATCGAGGAACTTCCGCAGCTCCGGAAAGCGCGGATGCAGATCGTAGTCCTGCCAGATATAGGTCTGCAGAATGACCGGATGGTCGGGAAGCCGATACAGGATCTTTGCCGTTGTCAGACCATAGCCAGCGAGCTGACGAACAAACGCATGCGATGCCATTTTGCTCCTCCGCGAGATGCCGAGCGTATTTTCAAGCGAAGTGCAGACCGGTTCGCGTGAAGGAATACGCTCATTTCGATCCGAGGATCGAAAACACTATCAGCATAATTGATATGCGATAGAATGACGGCTGAAGAGTAAATTTTGGTTGAATTCACATAAAAATCAGTTTGTTAGCAAAGCAGGCAGATGAGTGACAAGCCTGCCGCATGCGCATCCGTCGCAGGTCGCTGCCTTGACGGCGCGGCCGTTGCCGGGTTGAGCTTTTGGCATGCCGCAAAGATGTCTTGCAACCTGACATCAGAAGCATTTCGGCAGGGCTTGTTCGGAGGAAAACGTTATGGACCAAAACGCCGTCTACGAAAGTGACAATATCTTCGCCAAAATTCTGCGCGGCGAAATGCCTTGTCACAAGGTCTTCGAGGACGACGTTGCACTGGCGTTCCTGGACATCATGCCGCGCACCAAGGGCCATACGCTGGTCATTCCAAAAGCGCCGGCGCGCGGCTTTCTTGACATGCCGCCTGCTCTTATCGGTCCGTTCATGGAACGGGTGCAGACGGTGGCGCGCGCCGCAGTGAAGGGCATGGAGGCGGAAGGCCTCACCTTGCACCAATACAACGAGACGGCCGGCGGACAGGTTGTATTCCACCTGCATTTTCACGTCCTGCCGCGCTGGGAAGGTGTCCGCCTGCAGCCGCACACAGGAGAATTGGCGCAGCAGGACGTGCTGCACGCACACAAGAAAAAGATCCGCGCCGCCTTCTAGGTGTGCCGATTTCCCTGCGTGATGCCGGCCTGTAAAACGCCGGCCTCATGAGCTACGGCGCGAACCACCAGGCGGCCAGGACGATGGCCGCTTCGCCGGTCGCGACGCCGGCGACCACGGACCGCCGCGTCAGCGCGAACACCATGAGACCCAGCGCCAGGGCGGCAAACCGCGCCATCAGCGGCACGCTCGCCAGTGCGCCGGCCGGTGTCAGCAGGATGTTGGCGACGACACCGGCGAGCAGCGCCGTGGCGACGGCGCGCACCCATTCCAGCACCTCGGATTTCTCGTCGACGCCATGGGCGACGAAGATGGACAGAAAGCGCCAGACCTCGCTCGGCAGAAAGCCGAACAGGATGAGCGCCAGATAGGGCCAGATGCCCATGCTCCAGGAGTCCGGTGTCATGACGGCCCAGTTCCTTTCGTGGAGCGCGAGCGAAGATGCTTTTGGCAGGCCCAGGCGAGCGTGCCGCCGATAACGCCGATAACCAGCAGATCTAGGCCGGCGCCGACCACGCCCTTGAGCAGAGGCGCCAGCACGAGGCCAGAGGACATGGCGATCCAGTCGATCGGCTCGCGGGCGTTGCGCGCCAGCGCGGCGATGAAATAGATCGGCGTGATGAACAGCAGGCCCGCGGCCAAGGCGTGCGGCAAGGCGGCGGCGAGCACATAGCCTGCATAAGTGGCGATGCAGGCGGCGGCGACGAGGGTGTGGGTCAGCCCGATGAACCAGGCGATGCGCCTGTTCGGTGGAATATCGCGGATGGCGCGGACCGATTCCGCCCATGCCGTCACCGCTACATTGTGTACGATGTAGATTGTTGCGAGACGCGAGGTCGTTGGCTGGCGCAACAACGGCAGCAATGACACGCACATGGGCATCAGCCGCACCGAGGACAGCGAAATCGACAGGGCGATGGCGGGAAGGGCGACGCCGTTGATGAGAGCGCCGAAATAGATCACCTGCGCCGGGCCGGCCCAGATCGTCACCGTCGAGAGGAGGGCGGCGCCGAGGGGAACACCAGCCTCCCGCGCGAGACTGCCGACGCCCAGAAAGGTGAAGGCCATGACGAAGATCGGCAATCGCGCGGCGACCAGAAAGCCCTTGAACGCCCAATGGAGCTGCGTCTGCGCGGGCGGATCGTCGGGCTTGTCAGGTGAAAGCGGCACGCGGGTCTCTGGCTTGAAAGCGAAGGTCGCGCCGGGATTTCTCGCAGATTTCGGCGCAGTTTATTTGACCGCTTCAAATAGCACGAACGAACAGGGCGGCATAATCGCGGGGCGTGCTGATTTTCACACGATAAGGCGGCCGACCCGATCGGCAACGGCGATCTGCACTTCAGTGCCCGAATTGAAGTCGAGACGATCGGCTTCGATGCCGTCGCTGAAGATGACGCCGTTTTCCGGCATCAGCGAACGCACGCTGAGCTGCTGCGATTTCTCCAGATGCCCGTAGACGAGGTTGACCTGCGAGGTCCGGCTCGGAAACGGCTCGCGGACCGCGAAGCGCAATTCGTCCGCGTTCCAGGGCAGGGGGGTGTAAGGCTCGGTCCCGGCGTTGCCGAAGGCGCCGGCGATCGCCAGCGAGCCGGTGACGATGCTCTTGAACCAGGCGGTCGAGCCAAGGCCGGTGGAGACGATCAGCCCGCTCGATGACTGTGTTTCCTTCTGCCCGCCCGCGGTGATTTCATAAAGCGCCGATGTATGCGAGCGCGCGCCGATGAAGAGATCATTGACCGCGTACAGCTCCTGGCCGTTGGCAAGCGCGGCTTTGGCCATGGTCACCGCTTCGAAGTCGCGCTTGTCGGCGGCGACCTCGCGCAGCAACGCCGGGAGATCGTCCGGCACGAAGGGCAGCAGAATGCCATCGTAACGTCTGGCATCGGGATTGACGCCGATCAGCGGATGGCCGTGGAGATATTTCATCGTATTGGCCACCAACCCGTCCTGGCCCAGCGCGACCACGATATCGCCGGGTCCGAACAGGAAGTTCGGCAGGAAGCTGCGTTCGATGACCTGGTAGCGGCCCCATTGCTCCAGCGTCTGCACGGTGCGGTGCTGCTGTTCCTGATAGATATCGTGCTCGCGCTGATAATCGGAAAAATCGGCGCCGAGATGTTCGACGTAGAACCGCGCCTGCGCCGCTGTCATGTATTTGGCGATCAGGTCCTCCAGCCGCGTCTTGCGGGTGACCAGAACGATCTTGCGATCATTGTCGGCCATCGCCTTATTCCGCGACCTTCGGCTGATCCAGCAAGGTCTGCAGCAGATCCGGAGAGACGTTGAGCTGGCCGATGCGCTCGGCGTTTTCGGCGATACCGCTGAAGGCCTGGGCGATCAGCTGGGCGGGTTGCATGCCCGATGCCGCCAGCGCCTGGGTGACCTTGACGTCGACGCCCTCGAAGATCTTCATCAGCGCGCCGATGCGGTAGGCCTCCGCGTCTGCGAGCGTTCTTGTGTTCTGCGCATTCAGGGCCACGAAGTCCTTGCGCTTGCCCTCCAGCGTGATGTCGGCGGTCATGCCGGCTTCGCGCAATTCGTTCTGCTTGGCGACGACGCTTGCTTCCGCATCCATCTGGGTTTCGCGGATGGCGCGCTTCTTCTGCTCGACGGCGATTTCCGTGTCGAGCTCGCTCTCACGGATGGCGCGCTCGCGTTCGACGGCGAAATTGCGCCGCGCGAAGACCGCCTCATCGGCGTTTTTGAGGATCGCCTCGCGCGCCTCGGCTTCCAGCGCCTTGGCGGTGTCCGGCGTCGGCTTGATGGCGCGGATCGATACGCCGAGGATTTCCAGCCCGAGGGAGGCGATGTCCGCGCGGCTTTTCAAACCTGTCTCGATGAGGCTGGCGATGCGGTCGGAAGCCTGCAGGGCTTCCTTCAAGGTCAGTTCCTTCACCGCCTGCTGGGCCAGCACCTCGACCGTGCCGAGAATGCGCTGCGGCAGCTTTTCGGGATCGTCGGATTCGTAGGTCTTGCCGTCGGATTTGAGGGTGAAATTCAGCATCGTGGCGGCCTGCTTCGGGTCGCCGATCCGATAGGTGACGTGACCCTGGATCGTGAGGGCCTGAAAGTCGCGCGCGGTCTGCTGGAAGATGAAGCCGGCGTCGCGGCTGCCGATCGGCACCGCGACCAGCGAGGTGACCGGCGCATAATACATCGTCGAAAGGCCGGCGCCTTCGCTCGTCACTTTGCCGGCGCGATACTTCATCAGGTAGGTCGTGGGCTGGGCTTTGAAAAATCGAACTCCAAACATGAGGGGTACTCCTGAAATAAGTTGGTCTGTAACACTAATTAAGTTGGACAGTACAACTATCTCTGTTATTGTCAAGTGCGCAGGAGCACGTTCATGTCATGATAGCGGAGCGGGGAAAAAGGTCTGATGACGGCGGGCTCGACTTTCCGCGGCCGCTGACGACCGTCGATGTCGTCATCTTCACTGTCAGGGAAGACGCGCTGTGCGTTCTGCTGGTGAAGCGGAAAGCCGCTAGATATGAGCCGTTTCCTGATCTCTGGGCACTGCCGGGCGGCTTTGTCGATATCGACAAGGACAGGGATCTGCAGGCCTGCGCGATGCGCAAGCTGAAGGAAAAGACCGCCATGGTCAGTCCCTATCTCGAGCAGTTGGGGAGCTGGGGCAGTGCGGACCGCGATCCGCGTGGCTGGTCGGCGACACATGCCTATTTCGCGTTGATGCCGGCGGCAGCGGGCGCCGAGGATGCGCAGTGGTTCGTGCTCGACGGCGGGCGCGTCAAACCCAGGCTGGCCTTTGATCACGCCGACATTCTGGAAGCGGCGGTTCAACGCTTGCGCAGCAAGGTCGAATACACCTCGCTGCCGGCCTATCTGATGCCGCCGGAATTCACACTGCCGGATTTGCAGCGTGTCTATGAGGTCGTGCTCGGCCGCCCGCTGGAAAAGAGCGCGTTCCGCACACGCATGCTGACCGCCGACGTGATCGAGCCGCTGGCGAAAATGCGCAAGGGCCCCAATCGCCCGGCGCAATTGTATCGGCTGAAGAAATCGAAATCGCCGGTCTTCTTTGCGCGCACGTTCAATCCACCGGGGTGATCCAGGGCTATGTGACTCGACGAACAAGGCGGTGCTAGTCTGCCCCAGGGAGGAACATGAAAAGCGCGCATCCGGGCCGCACATGGCCAAGCTGTGACCGCAACCGGCCTGTCGCCGGCCTACAAATCGCCACCATCGTCGACAAGCTGTTGGCAACATCCAAATGCGTTGGACGCCATCGCCGGCGTCAAGTTCGGGAGATTCATTGATGCGCCTTGTTCGAATTGCCGTTCCTGTTGCTGCCGCTCTCGGCATGGCGTTTGCCGCAGGAAGTGCGCATGCGCAGCAATCGGCGACGGAGCTGTTCAGCCGCGCCTCGACGCAGCAGATGCTGATGCGTATGGAAGTGGCGCTGGCCAAGGTGCAGGCGCGTCGCGGCATCATTCCCAAGGCGGCGGCGGAGGAGATCGAACGCACCGCGAGCATCGACTTCGTGCCGCCACAGAGGGTCGCGGACGAGCAGCGTCGGGTCGGGCATCCGCTCGTGGCTCTCATCAACGTCTGGGCGAAGGTCGCGCAGGGCGATGCCGGCGAATACATCCATTACGGCGCGACCACGCAGGACATCTACGACACGGTGCAACTCGCCCAGTGCCGTGACGCGGCGCGCATTTTCATCAACGATCTGCGCGATGTCGAAGAGGGGCTCCTGAAGCTGGCGCACGAATACCGCGCTACGCCGATGATCGGCCGCACGGTCGGCCGGCATGCGCTGCCGTTCACCTTCGGCGTCAAGGTCTCGTCCTGGCTGGGTGAAAACCGCCGCAACATCGAGCGGCTGAAGAGCTGGCTCGAGCGCTCCAACACGGCGATGCTGTCGGGCGCTGTCGGCAGCTATGCGGCGCTTGGCAAGGATGCCTTCGCGGTGGAGGCCGAGGTCGCCAAGGAGATGGGCATGGGCGCGCCGTTCCCGGCCGACTGGAAGGGCGCCAGGGACATGTATGGCGAATATGGCGAGGTGCTGGCCGTCACCTCGAAGTCGCTCGGCCGCATGGGGCAGGAGGTGTTCCTTCTGCTCGGCGACGATTTCGGCGAACTCGAAGAGCCGACGGCGAATGTCGGCTCTTCGACCATGCCGCACAAGGTCAACCCGAGCTATTCGCGCACCGTCGTTCAGATGTCGCGGGTGGTGCCGGCGCAGGCGCAGATCCTGCTGGACTGGATGATCTCGATCTATGAGCGCGATCAGATTTCCAATGCCGATACGCTGGGCGACATCAGCGCGTCGATGGAACGCGCGACCAAGGCCGCTGTGGAGATGGTCAAAGTGCTCAAGGTCAATCCGGACAACATGGCGCGCAATCTCGATCGTACCCACGGCCTGATCATGGCGGAAGAGGCGATGTTCATCCTGGGCGAGAAGATCGGCAAGCACACGGCGCACGAGGAGGTGCGGCTGGCGGCGCGCGCGGCCTGGGAGAAGGGCACAAGTCTGATCGAGGAAATCGAGGCGCGGCCGGAGCTTGCGGGGCCAGCGAAGGAATTGAACTTGGCCGAACGGCTCGATCCGAAGAAATATCTCGGCCTCTCGGCCCAGGCAACTGATCGCACCATTGCCTTCATCAAGAAGGCCAGAGACACAGACGCTCCGGCTTTGAAGCCGGAGCGTTGATTGTGTGAGCTTTTCAGAAGCCGCTTTAGCTTCAGCTCTTGAGCGGTTCTGACGGCGTCACCGGATCTTCTTCCGGCTTGTCCTGTTCGTCTTCGTCCGGCTTGCTGCGCGCCTTGGCGCGCCGCACTTCCGGCTCCTCGCGCGGGCCGCGCTTCTTCTTGCCCGCTTCGACCACTTCGCGATCGGGCTTGGGCAGTACCGGCCCCTCCGGGAAGATGAAGGCGAGCTTCTTCTTGCCGGTCTCGGGATCGTTCTGCACGACGATCCGCACGGCGCCGCTGCCTTTCAGGCGGCCGAACAGAACCTCGTCAGCCAGCGGCGTCTTGATATGCTGCTGGATGACTCTGGCCATGGGACGCGCGCCCATGGATTCGTCGTAGCCGTTGTCGATGAGCCAGTTGCGGGCGTCGTCCGTCAGCTCGATGGTCACGTTGCGGTCGCCGAGCTGGGTTTCAAGCTGGGCGATGAACTTGTCCACGACCTGCGCGATGACGTCGCGCGGCAGATGGCCGAACGCCACCGTGGCGTCGAGACGGTTGCGGAATTCGGGGGCGAACATGCGGTTGATCGCCTCGATATCCTCGCCCTCGCGCTTCTTGGCGGCGAAGCCGAAAGAAGCCCGCGCCATGTCAGCCGCACCCGCATTCGTCGTCATGATGAGGATGACGTTGCGGAAGTCGATCTGCTTGCCATGGTGATCGGTGAGCTTGCCGTGATCCATGACCTGCAGAAGGATGTTGAACAGGTCCGGATGCGCCTTCTCGATTTCGTCGAGCAGCAGCACGCAATGCGGATGCTGGTCGACGGCGTCGGTCAGGAGGCCGCCCTGGTCGAAGCCGACATAGCCCGGAGGCGCGCCGATGAGGCGGCTCACCGTGTGGCGCTCCATGTATTCGGACATGTCGAAGCGCACGAGTTCGACACCCAGCGCGATCGAGAGCTGGCGTGCAACCTCGGTCTTGCCGACGCCGGTCGGGCCGGAGAACAGATAGCTGCCGATCGGCTTCTCGCCGTCACGCAGGCCCGCACGGGCCAGCTTGATGGCGGAGGAGAGGGCGGCAATCGCCTTGTTCTGGCCGTAGACGACACGCTTCAAGGTCTCTTCGAGATGCTGTAGCACTTCGGCGTCGTCCTTCGACACGGTCTTGGCCGGAATGCGCGCCATCGTCGCGATGGTGGCTTCGACTTCCTTCGTGCCGATGGTCTTCTTGCGCTTGGCTTCCGGCAGCAGCATCTGGCTGGCGCCGGTTTCGTCGATCACGTCGATCGCCTTATCGGGCAGCTTGCGGTCATGGATGTAGCGGGCCGACAGTTCGACCGCCGCCTTGATCGCATCGTTGGTGTAACGCACCCGATGGAATTCCTCGAAATAGGGCTTGAGGCCCTTCATGATCTCGATGGAATCCGGCACCGACGGCTCGTTGACGTCGATCTTCTGGAAGCGGCGCACCAGCGCGCGGTCCTTTTCGAAATACTGGCGGTATTCCTTGTAGGTCGTCGAGCCGATGCAGCGCAGACTGCCCTGGGAGAGGGCGGGCTTCAGCAAGTTGGAGGCATCCATGGCGCCGCCGGAGGTGGCGCCGGCGCCGATCACCGTGTGGATCTCGTCGATGAACAGGATGGCGCTCTTGTGCTGCTCGATTTCCTTGATCACCTGCTTCAGGCGCTCTTCGAAATCGCCGCGATAGCGGGTGCCGGCGAGCAGAGTGCCCATGTCGAGCGCGAACACCGTAGCGCGCGCCAGCACGTCGGGCACTTCGCCCTTGGTGATCTTGCGGGCGAGCCCTTCGGCGATCGCGGTCTTGCCGACGCCGGGGTCACCGACGAGCAGGGGATTGTTCTTCTGCCGGCGGCAGAGAATCTGGATGGTACGCTGGACCTCGGACTCGCGGCCGATCAGCGGATCGATGCGTCCGTCGCGGGCTTTCTTGTTGAGGTTGACGCAATAGGCTTCGAGCGCGCCTTCCTTCTTCTTGCCGTCGCCCTGGTCGCGGCCTTCGCCACGTTCGCCGCGCTGGTTGTCTTCCTCGTCGGCGCCGCGCGGCGTCTTCGAGCCGTCGGACATGCCGGGGCGCTTGGCGATCCCATGGCTGATGTAATTGACCGCGTCATAGCGCGTCATGTCCTGCTCCTGCAGGAAGTAGGCGGCATGGCTTTCGCGCTCCGCGAAGATCGCGACAAGCACGTTCGCCCCGGTCACTTCTTCGCGGCCAGAAGATTGAACATGAATGACCGCGCGCTGAATGACGCGCTGGAAACCGGCGGTGGGCTTGGCTTCGTCGCCACGGCCGTTGGTGGCGAGGTTGGCGAGTTCATGATCGATGTAGTTGATCAGGCTCTTGCGCAAGGCATCAAGATCGACCGAACAGGCGCGCATGACCGCAGAGGCATCGGTATCCTCGATCAGGCTCAGCAACAGATGTTCAAGCGTCGCATATTCGTGCCGCCGTTCGTTGGCTGTCGCCAAAGCCCGGTGCAACGTCTGTTCGAGGTTTCTTGAGAACGACGGCATTGGGGCTCCTTTACTTTTTTTCCATGATGCATTGCAGCGGATGCTGATGCTTACGGGCGAAGTCCATGACCTGTGTTACTTTCGTTTCGGCGACCTCATAGGTGTAGATGCCGCACTCCCCGACGCCATGCTGATGGACATGCAGCATGATGTTGGTAGCTTCTTCATTGTTCTTGTTGAAATAGCGGCGCAGCACCGTGACGACGAATTCCATCGGCGTGTAATCGTCGTTCAGCAACAGCACCCGGTACATGCTTGGCTTGCGGGTTTGCGTCCGCGTTCTGGTGATAACGGCCGTGCCGGAGCCGTTGTTGCCGGCGCCGCCGTTGTTGTCGTTGTTGCCAGGGTTGTTGGGTTCGTCAGCCGCTGTCGTGCGCTTGGCGCTCAGTTGCGGTTCGATAGACGCACTGATGGATACGACGAGAGCGGCCGCGCCCGGATGGCGCGTTTCCAAGGAGATCGGCGAGACCACCTCGGAGGCGTAGACGTATGGTTCGCTCGTCTTCCGAAAACTCAAGAAGTCCTCCGTTGGATTCGGCCCCTGAAGTCTACCTTCAATCCCAGGGCCATCCGCAACCCCAATTCGACGCTGCACCACGGTAATCTAGGAGCGAAGCAAAGCATGCGCCAGTGGTTGCCTTGCACTTTCGCAAAACCGGTGAATTAATCACGAAACGGCCACAAACCGCGGCGCCCTCAAGTAAATTTGTCTGCCGCCGAAGTGAAAACGAAAAAGGCCCGGCAAATGCCGGACCTTTTGAAGACTTCAAATCTTGCGCGCTGGCTGGTTGCCGCTGCGCTGTGAATTCGCTCTTGAACTCGAAATTACTTCGTGGCGGCCTGGGCCTTGGCGACGGCGAGTTCAACCGGCTTGAAGGCGTCCTTGGCGAGGGCGGTATAGAGTTCGCCGATCTTCGTGCTCTGGGCAACGAAAGATTCATAGGCGGACTTGGCGTATTCGCCCTGCGCCTGGAAAGCGGCGTCGACCGACTTCGAGCTCACGATCTTTTCGAAAGCAGCAGTGGCAGCTTCGAGGGACTTCTTGGAATAGTCGCTGGTCTCGGCGGCAATCGCCTGGAGGTTCTTCGACAAAGCCGAGCTTGCGGCCGTGGCAGCTTCGACCTGATCTTTTCCGAAGTTCTGCAACTCTTCAAAACTTTTGAACATGGATGTGCCCCTGGATTGGGCCGTCGTGCGCTGGTTCGCGGGCGGCCGATTGCCTGACGTGCAAGGCCACATATGTGCATTGCACAATAAATGTCAACAAAAATTTGCTGCAATGCAAAATTAACTGCCTCTGAAAATGGCAGGTCGCCGTGAACCTGGGTCAAATGCGTTTTAATTTTGACCGGTTGCGGCAGGGTTCGATTAACCGTCGCGTAACCGCATTCCACTACGGTGCTGCGATGTTGTGCTGCGGCAACACTCGCGGCGTGGCTGAAAAGAGCGGCGCTTTTCGGTGGTAGGACATTAATAATGGCATTGCGTAGCGTATTTTCCAGACGGTCTGGGTTTCAGGTAGCAATCGGTGTGGGGGTCCTTCTGGTGACCAGTTCGCTGGTTACGACGGCCGACGCCCGTGGCAGGCACCGCCGGCACGCAGTGCGGCACGCCGCTGTATCCACCTACGCGCCGCCGTTTTCGTCCATCGTCGTTGACTACAATTCGGGCAAGGTGCTTCAGGCCGAAAACGAGAATGCCCTGCGTCACCCGGCGTCCCTGACCAAGGTGATGACGCTGTACATGCTGTTCGAGCAGCTTGAGCGCGGTAAAATCCGCCTGGATAGCGAGATTCCGATTTCCGCCCACGCAGCCTCCATGCCGCCGACCAAACTGGGGCTGCGCCCGGGCTCGACGATCGAGGTTGAAGACGCGATCAAGGCTGTCGTCACCCGCTCGGCCAACGACATCGCTGCCGCGATCGCCGAATTCCTCGGCGGCGATGAAGCGACTTTCTCCGCCCAGATGACCCGCAAGGCGCGGTCGCTCGGCATGACGCGCTCAAATTTCGCCAATGCCTCCGGGCTGCCGGATCCGGACCAGATCACCACGGCACATGACATGGCCGTCCTGGGCCGCGCGATCCAGGAGCGCTTTCCGCGCTACTATCCCTATTTCTCCACCCCGGTCTTCTATTTTGGCCGCCAGGCGATCCGTAACCACAACCGGCTTGTCGGGGGCCTTGAAGGCGTCGATGGCATCAAGACTGGCTATACGCGGGCATCCGGCTTCAATCTGCTGACCTCGGCCAAGCGCGACGGCAAGCGCATCGTCGCCGTCGTTCTTGGCGGCAAGTCGACCGCCCAGCGCGATCGCATGATGGCTGCACTGGTGGAAGACAATATCGACGGCGGTTCGCGCACCCGCACCGCGCCGATGATCGCCGAAAACAACACCACCGAACGTGATACCGCGCCGCTCGCGGTACCGGTCCGTCCGGTTGAAGTGGCCAGGGCCGAACCCGTTCGCCCTGAGCCTGTTCGTGCCCCGGAGGCCCTGCGTCCCGAGGCGCCGATCGGCCGGCCCGTCGCGCTGGCGTCCTCTTCCGCCTATGCGCCTGAGGAACGGCCGCGCCCGGCGGTGATTTCGTCCGGCTCGAAGGCTGAGCAGCGGATCGCCAATGCCGGCACCCGCGGCGGTGCTCCGGTCGTGCTCGATGGTTCGACATCGTCGCGTCCGACCGTGGCCTCCACCGCCACGCCGTCGACGACCCTGCGCTGGGTCATGGGGCCGCGCTCCAGCGAGGCCGCCGCGGAGGCCCGCGCCAAGGCTGCCTACACAGCGCCAGCGACCGCGTCGAAACAGGCCGATGCGAAGAGCGAGACGAAAGTCGCCAAATTCGTGCCGCCGGCGGCCATTCCGACCTCTTCGATCCAGCGCGCTTCCCGCGATGCGGCCAGCCGCGAGACGCCGCGCCCGGCTGCCGCGCGCAGCGGCTTGATGATCCAGATCGGCGCCACGGACGATCAGGAGAAGGCGCAGAACCTGCTCGCCCGCGCCCGCGCCCAGGGCAAGTCGGTGCTCGGCTCGGCGCAGCCGTTCACCGAGAAGGTGCAGAAGGGTAGCGAGACGCTATGGCGCGCCCGCTTCGCCGGCCTGACGGAAGACGGGGCGGAGGCTGCCTGCAAATCGCTGAAACGGTCGGGTTTCGCCTGCTTCACCACGCGCAACTGATCCGGATCGAACGCTAAAGCTTGGGTATGGGTTTACGGAGTCTGGGTATGGCGGCGGATCAGAATATCCTTGGCCTCGTTGATACGGGCGGCAAGACTCGTCGTGCCGCCGAGGTCGGGATGGAGCTTCTTCATCAGGTTGCGGTGCGCCCGCGTAATGTCTTCAACGCTCGCCCCCTTATGAAGCCCAAGGACTTCATAAGCTTCATCCTCGGACATCGCAGCCGCGCTGCCACGCGCGCGTCCGCTCCCGTCGCCATTCGTCTGCTCTGCGTCACGCCAGCCGGGGAACCGGCGGTCGAAATACGCTTCGAGTAGGCGCGCACCTTCCAGATCATCCACCAGGCAGGCGCGCAACAACGCCACGGCCTGATCGCGGGTCAATTCCGCCAGCCGCTTGCCGGCAAATTCTCCTGCCAAAACGCTGCCTTCAATGGCGCCAGTGTCGTGGTCGAGTTCCATGGCGATCATGGCGGAGCGGACTTTCGAGATATTTGGCGCGCCCGTGCGCGATCCCGGCCAATGCAGGTTTTTCGCCCATTCGGGCGGCTGCGCCAGGCCCAGCAGCCAGAGGCCGACACCGCCGACGCCCATCGCGATTTCCCAGCGTCCGCGCATCAGCAGAAGCACGGCGGCCGCCAGCGACAGGCCGCCCCCGGTCTGTTTGACGAGTTTCGCCACGGCGGCGGGCGGCGTGTAGGCGAGCTTGCGCAACAGCACCAGCACGCCCATGACGGCGATCAGAAAGATAAATAGAAGCGGCAAGCCCATGGGTATGTTCTACTTCATCTGCGCGAGCAGCGCGCGGGCAGTCGCGCTGCCTTCACCAGCGATCTTTTCCAGCGCCTTGCGGCCGCCGGCGGCATAGGCGGCGGCTGCCGACAGCAGGTCGGCCAACTTGCGCGGCGCGGCGGCGTCAAACGCCGCATAGGCGCCGCCGGTCAGGCGGGCGATCTCGCGGAACGCGGACTCAGCGGTCGGGTCGTCGCCCTCGTGGAACATGAAAGCCTTGAGGCCGAGAAGTCCGAGCTCGCCGGCCATCTGGCAGAGATCATCGACATTCTCTTCCATGGCGTCACCGACATAAACCAAGGCGCCAACGCGTCTTGCGCGACTTTCCTCACGTACATGTTTCAGCACTTTGCCGATCTGGGTATTGCCGCCGCTGACGCTGATTTTCGACATCAGATCGCTTAAGCCGACACCGTTGGCGATGAAGCGTGAGGAGCGGCATTCGCTCAGGCCGCGAAAATACACCAATTGCACATCGAGCCCGCCGAGCTTCGCCGCCGTCTCGAACATGCGGCCCTGGAGGCTCTGGGCCAGATCCCAGGTGGGTTGCCGGCTCATGGTGGCGTCGAGCGCGAAGATCAGCCGGCCACGGTCGGCGCCGGCATGGACTGCAGGGGCGCGGTTCAGCCTGTCCAGAAAAGCGTCCACCGCGCCGCTGCCTTGAGGGGAGGCGGGCGTTACGGCTTTCGGATCGGAAGGCTTGTCTGGAAGCTTGGCCACGATTGCTCCGCTCTCGCCGAGGCCGGCGAACGGATCATAGATCGGAACGTGGACGGAAATTGCAAGCTGGCCTGGTAAAGGCGCGGCGGAGAAACGCGAAACGGGGCGTCGAGCGCCCCGTTCAGCAGACCAATCAGAAACAGATCAAGTGCTTACTTGATCTTGGTTTCCTTGAATTCGACGTGCTTCTTGGCGATCGGATCGTACTTTGTGTACGACAGCTTTTCCGTCTTGGTGCGGGCGTTCTTCTTGGTGACATAGAAAAAGCCGGTGTCGGCGGTCGAAAGAAGCTTGATCTTGATGGATGCGGCCTTGGCCATGGCAATAGTCCCGGATGGAGATACGAATTTCGATTTGGCGGCAAAATACGGATCGGCGGCGCGAAGTCAAGGAAGCTGCGGCCTAATTCGGTGCGTGGCCTGATTTCCTTTGGTTTTAAGGTGCAAATGCAATTTTGATAATTCCATTCCCCGTGCAGAATGGTCGGCGGTCAGGGCCGTCGGATAAAGCCCGGTAGGGAGAGGACCATGAGCGCACAGAACTATCTGCGCAATTGCTGGTATGTCGCGGCTTGGCCGAACGAGATCGGCGATACGCCGCTGATGCGCAAAATCCTTGGCGAGCCGCTGGTGTTCTTCCGCGACGGCCAGGGCAGGGTTGCGGCGCTGTCGGACCGTTGTCCGCATCGGAAGGCGCCGCTGTCGACCGGCGCGGTTGAGGAGGGCGGCATCGCCTGTGGCTATCACGGCATCCGCTTCGACCGGAACGGGCGCTGCGTCCATGTGCCAGGCGAAGTCGGCCACGGGACGAATTTTGCCGTGCGCGCCTATCCCGTGCAGGAGGTGCACGGCTTCGTCTTCATCTGGATGGGCGAGGCGGAGAAAGCCGATGTCGCGCTGATCCCCGATTACAGCGAGAACGAGAAGCCCGGCTGGAGCGCGGTGCGCGACACCTTGCTGGTCAAATGCAATTATCAATTGCTGGTCGACAACCTGCTCGACCTGACCCACGTCGTCTTCGTCCACAAGACGACGCTCGGCGGCAGCAATGTCACCGACACGCCGCTTGAAGTCAGCCAGGATGGCGACGTGGTGCGCGCCCATCGCTTCATGCACAATGTCGATACGGCACCCCTCTACAAGGCGGCGCGCGGCTATGCCGGTAAGATCGACCGCTGGCAGATTTTCGAATGGCACGCACCGTCCTACATCAAGCTGACGCTCGGTGCGCGCGAAACGGGAACCGACGTGCCCGTCGGCACGCCGACCCACCGCGTGCTCAACGCGCTGACGCCGGAGACCGAGACGACCACGCACTATTTCTGGTCGACGGCGCGCGACTGGGCGCTCGACGACCCCAAGATCGACGCGGTCTATTTCAATATGACGGTCGAGGCGTTCAATGAGGACAAGGCGATCGTCGAGCAGCAGCAGGATTACATATCCAGCGACGAGAGCAACAAGCCGCTGATCGCCTTCACGTTCGATAAGGCGGGACAGCTGGCGCGGCGCATCCTGCGCGGAAAGATCGAAGCAGAGGCTGAGGCGATGCAGCCGCGGGCGAAGTTGGCATGATGGGCAATGATGCTTTGGTTCAGGCGGCTTGGTACGGTGTCACCTTGATGTCCGCCGCCCGCTTTCGGGTCTGCGCGACATCGTAGCTGTTCTGCATCCGCATCAGCGTATCCATCGACACGCCGAACGCTTTTTCAAGACGCAGTGCCATCTCGGGAGAAAGATGAGCACGTTCGTTCAGCAAAGCTGACAGCGCAGCGCGCGTGACGCCTAACACCTGCGCGGCGTTCGTCACCGAGAGCCCCAAGGGTTCAATGATCTCGCATTTGATGAAGCCGCCAGGATGAGCAGGGTTCTTCATCCGAATATCTTGCTTCGCCGCCATGTTCATATCCTAATGATAATCTTCATAATCGAGGTCAATGATTTCGATATCGGTTGGCGTGATCCGAAACGTTAGCCGCCAGTTTTTTTTGACGAAGAGGCTCCAAGTGCCTCTCCGGTCGCCGGTAAGTTGATGCGCCTTCCAACTCGGGACCGTCCGCAGCTCTTCCTCCCGCTCCATGTCTTGAAGGAACGAGATGATCCGCCGCAACTTTAGTACAACGGCTGGCTGCACACCGGACGTGTCGTCATCCTCGATGAAACGTCGCAACCCCTTGTGGACCACGTTTCTGATTTTCATGACCAAGACTACCGGCAAAGGGCGTATGGCGTCAAGTGACGCTATACGATTTTACAGCTCTTTGCGTACCCATCCCCTGGGGCCGACGTAATACCAGGGCGCCGGCAGGTAGTGGCCCATGCCGGCTTCGATGCGGCGGTCGAGTTCGTGCAGGACGACGCTGGTGATCAGCGGCAGCTCAAGGTCGTGTGCCTTCGACATCGGCACCCAGACGAGTTCGACGAGTTCTCGATCGGGACCGATAAAACCGTCCACATTGGCGACAATGTCGGTGGCGTCGGCGGCGAGAAAGACGGTGTCGAAGCGGCGCGCCTGGCGCGGCGGCGTGGTCGCTCTCGCGATGAAATGGATGTTGTCGAGCTGCGGGTAAAAGCCCTGCGCGGCGAACTGCCGCCATTCGCCGTCGGGCGCGCTTTCAGGCGCGCCCATGTCGCGGGCGCCGACCACGATGCCGGTCTCCTCGAATGTTTCGCGAATGGAGCCTAGCGCCAGCGCGCGCGGGAGAGAGGCTGAACGGGGCAGAACCTTGGCGAGGCGGAACTCGACTTCCTTCGGCAGTGCGCCGGCTGCGTTCATCTTGCGGTCGCCGGGCTCTACCCGGCCGCCGGGGAAGACGAACTTGCCCGGCATGAATTTGCTGGCCGGGTTGCGCCGGCCCATCAGCACTTTCGGCTCCCCCTCTGTGCGGTCGAGCAGGATTAGGGTGGAGGCTAACCGCGGCCTGACACCGGTCGGCGTCTGGCGTTGGATACGGGGCCAGATTTCTTCGTTGAGAACGGCGGTAAGGTCTGTGTCGCGATCGATCTTGCGAGCTTGATTGTCTTTTTGGGTTGTCACTTCATGTCCGAATTGCGGGACCCTATCGCGGTCCCGAATCCGTGCATTCTGAGCGCCCATTGCAGGCCGATCAAGGCTCCCTTGACCGGCGGCAGCATCGCCAGACAGAGAACGAGCGACAGGGTGGTCCAGCCAATCATGTGCAGCCATACGGGCAGGCCGGGAAAGCGTTCCTCGACCAGCAACAGGGCGGCGACGACGATATGGCCGACGATGACCATGGTCACATAGGGAGGGAAGTCATCAGCACGCTGATGATACAGCTCTTCGCCGCAATGGGGGCAGGCGTCGTTCGGCTTCAGATAAGCACGGAACATCTTGCCTTCGCCGCAGTTCGGGCAACGCAGCCGCATGCCGCGCTTCATGGCGAGCCACCAGTCGCGGGGCTGATCGATCACAGCGTCATATGGCATGCTCAAGTCTGCCTCCGATAGCGTTTTCCGATCCGCCGGATTCGGAAAGACGCGTCCAGCGTCTTGAAGGAGCGCATTTTCTTTACGCAAACCGATATCCACTTCGCTCGAAAATGCGCCAAGGGTCAGCGAGCGGAACGCTTCTTATGTGCTCTCGACCTGCCTTTTTGTGAAGGAGGCTTCTTGTCGCGCGTCTTGCGCGATTTTGCCGCGCCCGGACGGCTGCTTCCTGGACTTCTGACCCTGCCGGAACTGACGATTTCAAACCGCAGGGCGCCAGCAAGTGGCGCTGCCTCAACCAGTTTCGCCTCGACCTGATCGCCCAGCCGGAAGGTTTCGCCGGTGCGATTGCCCACCAGCGCATGCAGGTTTTCGACATAGCGGTAGTAGTCGTTGCCGATGGTCGCGGCCGGCACGAAGCCGTCCGCGCCGGTGTCCGACAGCTTGATGAACAGGCCGGCGCGGGTGACGCCGGAGATGCGGCCGGGGAAGGTCGCGCCGATCTGCGTCGACAGAAACGAGGCGATCAGGCGGTCGTTGGTCTCGCGCTCGGCCGCCATGGCGCGGCGCTCGGCGGCCGATATACGCGCGGCAATCTCTTCGAGTTCGTCGGGCTCCATGTTCGGCAGGCCGTCGGGACCCAGATTGAGCGCACGGATCAGGGCGCGATGGACGACGAGATCGGCATAGCGGCGGATCGGCGAGGTGAAGTGCGCATAGCGCCTGAGGTTGAGGCCGAAGTGGCCGTAGTTCTCCGACGTGTATTCAGCTTGCGCCTGCGTGCGCAGCACCACTTCGTTGACGGCGTTCTCGTTGTCGCTGTCCTTGACGCGCGCCAGGATGCCGTTGAACTGCTGCGGCCGCAGCACCTGGCCCTTGGCCAGCTTGACGCCGATGGTCGAGAGAAACTCGCCTAGGTTGTGCAGCTTTTCGATCGAGGGTTCGTCATGGGCGCGATAGATCAGCTTCGAGCCTTGCGCCTCCAGTGTTTCGGCCGCGGCGACATTGGCGAGGATCATATATTCCTCGATCAGCTTATGGGCATCGAGGCGCGGCGGGATCAGCACGCGGTCGATGCGTCCATCAGGCTTCAGCAGCAGCTTGCGTTCGGGCAGGTTGAGATCGAGCGGGCTGCGCTGTTCGCGGGCGATGTTGAGCGCATGCCAGGCGTCCCACAGGGGCCGCAGCACGGGTTCGAGCAGCGGGCCGGTGACATCGTCGGGGGCGCCGTCGATGGCCGCCTGCGCCTGCGGATAGGCAAGCTTCGCTGCCGAGCGCATCATGATGCGATGGAAAGTGTGGCGCAGCTTGCGGCCGTCCTTCGCGATGATCATGCGCGCGGCAAGCGCCGGGCGGTTCTCATGCGGGCGCAGCGAGCAGAGATCGTTGGAGATACGCTCGGGCAGCATCGGCACGACGCGATCGGGAAAGTACACCGAATTGCCGCGTTCCAGCGCTTCGCGGTCGAGCGGCGTGCCGGGCCTCACATAGGCGGCGACATCGGCGATGGCGACGGTCAGCACGAAGCCGCCGGCATTGTCGGGATCGTCGTCGGGCGCTGCATGAACGGCGTCGTCGTGATCCTTGGCGTCGGCGGGATCGATGGTGACGAGCGGCAGTTTGCGCCAGTCCTCGCGGCCCGCCATGGTCGCTGCCCGCGCGCTCTCCGCCTCCTTCAATGTCTCCGGACGGAAGACGTGGGGGATGCCGTGGGTCTGCAGCGCGATGGTGGTGATGGCGCGTTCATTGTCGATGGCGCCGAGCCGTTCGCGCACGCGCGCCTGCGGCAGGCCGAAGCGTCCTTCGCTGGAGACCTCGACGGCGACGAGATCGCCATCCCGCGCCTCGCCTTCGGCGCCGGCGGGAATATGCAGTTCCTTGCCGCGCGCCTTCTTGTCGACGGGGATGAGCCGGCCGCCGCCTGCCGGCAGGGCGCGATAGACGCCGATCGTCTGGATGCGATTGCGCGCTATGAGCTTGATGACTCTGCCGCGATAGGCAGGGTCCTTGGGGCCGGCCTGAGGATCAGGTTCGTTGCGCACCAGGGCGCGGTCGCCAACGCCGGGCGTCGGGTCGCCGCGCTTGGGCTTGCGCGGCATGTGGATGGCAATGCGGGGCGTGGGCCCCAGGGCGTCGACGTCCCACTCCACCGGCGTTGCGATCAGCTCGCCGTCGCGGTCGCGCGAGACGATGTCGCAGAGAACGACGGCGGGAATTTCACCCGGCTTGCCGATGTGCTTGTTGCGCTTCTCCAGCGCGCCGTCGGCCTGTAGCTCGCGCAAAAGGCGCTTGAGGGCGATGCGATCGTCGCCCGTGATGTTGAAAGCGCGGGCGATCTCGCGCTTGCCGATCTTGCCTGGGCCAAGTTTGCCCGCCTGCGTCGCAGCCTGCGTCTCGCGGGCGATGAACGCGAGAATCTCTTCCCGAGAAGGAAGACCACGTTCTTGTTGCACTTTTTTCACAGTGATTTTTTTTGCCAAAACCAGTCTTTGCGATGTGCGGGCGAGCCGTGCGGCAATAAAGTCATGTGATCCTAGTAGAGAATCGGGATGTGCGCACCGGTTGATTTCGGCCATCGTCCGGTCGGTTAACCTTGGCGAATCGGCCGATCGTTTTGGAGACAGCATGCCTAAGAATTCGGGTTATAGCGGGGGAAATGGAATGGCAGATGGCACGGCGCTGCTTGGGCGCGTGCTGATGAGCGTCATTTTCCTGATGTCCGGATGGGGCAAGTTCACCGCTTATGCGGCGAGCGCCGGCATTATGGCGAAACACGGCCTGCCGGGTTATCTGCTGCCCATCGCGATCGCGCTTGAGGTCGGCGGTGGGCTGCTGCTTATTTTCGGGTTCCAGACCCGGATCGTGGCGTTTCTCCTCGCCGTCTACACTTTGGTGACGGCGTATTATTTTCACCGCGCGTTCGGCGACCGCAACCAGTTCGCGCATTTCCAGAAAAACCTCGCCATGGCCGGCGGGTTTCTGTTCCTGATGCTTCATGGTGCCGGTGGGTGGTCGCTGGATGCGAAGTTCAGACGCTAAAAAGCCACCCTCATCCGACCCTCGCGTTGCGAGGGCCACCTTCTCCCGCGCGCGGGAGAAGGGTAGCGCGGCGTCTTAGCGCGATCTCTCGCTCGCACGCCGCAGTGCTTCGGCCAGCGCGCCGCCGCCGCTGCTTTCTCGCGCCGCCTGCTTGTTGTTGTGGCTCGCCACCGAGACGCGCGGTCCTGCCTGCTGGCGGTCGCGTGCCGGCGCTGCATTCACGTCATCGTCGAGACGCATGGTCAGGGCGATGCGCTTGCGCGGCTTGTCGACTTCCAGCACTTTGACCTTCACGATCTGGCCTGGCTTCACAACCTCGCGGGGGTCCTTCACGAAGGTCTTCGACAGGGCTGAAATATGCACCAGCCCGTCCTGGTGCACGCCGATGTCGACGAAGGCGCCGAAGGCCGCGACATTCGTCACCGCGCCTTCCAGGATCATGCCGGGCCGCAGATCATTGAGGGTCTCGATGCCTTCCTGGAACTCGGCGGTCTTGAAGGCGGGGCGCGGATCGCGGCCGGGCTTCTCCAACTCCTTCAGAATGTCGGTGACAGTGGGAACACCGAACTTTTCGTCGGTGAACTTGCGCGCTTCCAGGCTGCGCAGGGTCTTGGCGTTGCCGAACAGGCCCTTGATGTCGCTCTTGGTCGCTTCGATGATGCGGCGGACGACAGGATAGGCTTCCGGATGCACGCCCGATGCGTCGAGCGGATCATCGCCATCAACGATGCGCAGGAAGCCCGCCGATTGTTCGAATGCTTTGGGGCCGAGACGCGCGACTTTCTTGATGTCGCTGCGGGTCCTGAACGGGCCGTTGCTGTCGCGATGCATGACGATGTTCTGGGCCAGCGAATCGCCGATGCCCGACACGCGGGCCAGCAGCGGCACGGAGGCGGTGTTCACGTCGACGCCGACCGCGTTCACGCAGTCTTCGACGACCGCGTCGAGCGAGCGCGACAGTTTGAATTCGGCGATGTCATGCTGGTACTGGCCGACACCGATGGATTTTGGGTCGATCTTCACCAGTTCCGCCAGCGGATCCTGCAGGCGCCGCGCGATGGAGACGGCGCCGCGGATCGAGACGTCGAGATCCGGCAGTTCCTGCGAGGCGAAGGCGGAGGCCGAGTAGACCGAGGCTCCGGCTTCCGAGACGACGGCCTTGGTCAGCTTGAGATCGGGGAATTTCTTCATCATCTCGAGCGCCAGCTTTTCAGTCTCGCGCGAGGCTGTGCCGTTGCCGATGGCGACGAGATCGACCTTGTGACGCAGGCAGAGCGCAGCCAGGATCGCCATGGAATCGTCCCAGCGCCGCTGCGGCTCGTGCGGATAGATCGTTGCCGTGTCGACGACCTTGCCAGTCGCATCAACGACGGCGACCTTGACGCCGGTGCGGAAGCCCGGATCGAGCCCCATGGTGGCGCGCGTGCCCGCGGGCGCTGCCAGCAACAGATCGCGCAGATTGCCGGCGAAGATTTTCACCGCGTCATCTTCGGCGGCCTGCCACAGGCGCAAGCGCAGATCGACTGAGAGGGTCGACGACAGGCGGAAGCGCCAGGCGGCGCGGATCGTGTCCGACAGCCATTTGTCGCCAGGGCGGCCCAGCGCCTGGATGCCGAGCTTCGCCGCGATCTTCTTTTCGAAGCGGCCGGGCGCCGTGCCTTCCGGCTTGTCCGGTTCGGGCTCGAAGGTGAGGTCGAGAAACTCTTCCTTCTCGCCGCGAAACAGCGCCAGGATGCGGTGCGACGGCAGCTTGTCGAGTTTCTGAGTCAGGTCGAAATAGTCTGAGAATTTCGCGCCGTCGGTTTCCTTGCCCTTGCGCACCTTGGAGATGAGCACGCCTTCGGCCCAGAAGGTCTCACGCAGGTCGCCCAGCAGTTCGGCGTTTTCGGAAAAACGCTCGGTCAGGATTGCGCGCGCGCCATCGAGCGCGGCGTCGACGGTTTCGATGCCCTTGGTCGCATCGACATAGGCTTCCGCCACTTCGCGCGGCGTGTTCTCAGGATGGGCAAACAACGCATCCGCGAGCGGCATGAGGCCGGCCTCGATGGCAATCTGCGCCTTGGTGCGGCGCTTGGGCTTGTAGGGCAGGTAGATGTCTTCGAGACGCGCCTTGCTGTCGGCGTCTTCGATGAGCTTGCGTAGCGGCGCGTCGAGCTTGCCCTGGCTGTCGATGCTGTCGAGGATGGCTTTGCGGCGATCATCGAGTTCGCGCATGTAGCGCAGCCGCTCGTCGAGCGTGCGAAGCTGGGTGTCGTCGAGGCCTTCCGTCACTTCCTTGCGATAGCGTGCGACGAAGGGCACGGTGGCGCCGCCATCAAGCAATTCGATCGTCGCGGTGACCTGATTTTCCCTGACGCCAAGTTCTTCCGCGATACGCGCACTGATCGACTTCATCTTCCGTCCTTTTGCAACTGTCTCGCTCTATCCTTCTCCCGTTTTAAACGGGAGAAGGTGGCCCTTGCGCAGCAAGGGTCGGATGAGGGTCCGCGAGCGGGTTGGACTCTAGGAAGAAGTAGGTGCGTGCGTCAAAGGCTTGACACGTGCGATTCTGTGGACAGGGCATTTACACGACACCCTCATCCGACCCTCGCTTCGCGAGGGCCACCTTCTCCCGCGCAGCGGGAGAAGGGTTCTGCGCCGTTTAAGCCTTGCCTTTGGCCACTTTCTTGGCCGGCGCCTTCTTTTTCACTGCAGCTTTCTTCGCCGCAGCCTTCGGCTTCGCGCGGGCCGCAGGTGCCGCAGCTTTCGCCTTCGGTGCATCGTCATCGAACGGCGCGTCGTCGGTGTCCTCGACGGCCACGGCCTTCTTGGCCGCAGGCGCCTTTGCCTTTGCCGCCGGCTTCTTCGCCGCGGCCTTCTTCTTCGGCGCTTTCTTGACGGCGGGGCCGCCCTTTTCGTCGATCAGCTCGATGGCTTCTTCAAGCGTGATCGTATCCGGCGACGAGGATTTCGGAATCGTCGCGTTGACCTTGCCGACACTCACATAAGCGCCGTAGCGGCCGTCGCGCACGCTGATCGTGCCTCCCTTGGGATGTTCACCCAGAACGCGGCCGCCGCCGGCGTCGCCGCCAGATTCCCGCGCGGCGATGAGCGCGAGAGCTTCTTCCAGCGTGACCTTCTCGCTGTCGGTGCCTTTGGGCAGCGTGGCGTTGATCTTGCCCCAATTGGCGTATGCGCCGAAGCGTCCTGCCTTGATCGAGACCGCACCACCTTTGGGATGGTCGCCGAGCACGCGTGCGGGTGCTGCATTGCCGAACCGGCCGCGTCCGCCGCCGCCCTGTTCCTTGGTGACGATGAGATCGATGGCGCGGTTGGCGCCGATCTCGAGCACATCATCGTCGCGGGTCAGGCTCGCATACATCTTGCCGTGCTGGACATAGGGCCCGAAGCGGCCGATGCCGGCAACGATGGGCTCGCCGCTGGTCGGATGTTTGGCGATCTCGCGTGGCAGGGAGAGGAGGCCGATCGCTTTCTCAAGCGTGACGTCATCGCGAGACAAGCCGCGCGGCAGCGAGGAGCGCTTCGGCTTCTCGCCTTCGCCCTGCTGCACGTAAGGGCCGAAACGGCCGTCGCGCAGGGTGATCTCCTCGCCAGTCTCGGGATGTTCGCCGAGCACCTTGACGCCGGGCCGGCTGCCGTCGCCATCCGCCGTCTGATTGGCGGCGGTCGCCGTCAACGTGCGGGTGAAGCGGCATTCGGGATAATTGGAGCAGCCGATGAAGGCGCCGAACTTGCCGAGCTTGAGCGACAGTTGACCGGCGCCGCAAGCCGGGCAGGCGCGCGGATTGCTGCCGTCTTCCTTCGCCGGGAAGATATGCGGGCCGAGCAGCTCGTTCAGATTGTCGAGCACTTCGGTGGTGCGCAGATCCTTGGTGCCGCCGATGGCGGCGGAAAAGTCGCGCCAGAAATCGCGCAGAACTTCCTTCCACTCGATCTCGGCATTGGAAACCTTGTCGAGTTTCTCTTCGAGATCGGCAGTGAAGTCATATTGCACGTAGCGGGTGAAGAAGCTTTCGAGGAAGGCGACGACAAGCCGCCCCTTGTCCTCGGGCACGAGGCGTTTCTTGTCGAGCTTCACATATTCGCGGTCGCGCAGCACGGCGAGAGTCGAGGCATAGGTGGACGGCCGACCGATGCCGAGTTCTTCCATGCGCTTGACGAGCGTCGCTTCGGTGAAGCGCGGCGGCGGCTCGGTGAAATGCTGGCTCGCTTCGATCTTCTCTTTCGTCGCCGGATCGCCGGCGGTCATCGGTGGCAGGCGACCACCTTCCTCATCCTCTTCGTCGTCCTTGCCTTCCTGGTAGAGCGCCAGGAAGCCATCGAAACGCACGACCTGGCCAGTGGCGCGCAGATCGAGCTTGCGGCCGCCCGCATCGGCGAGGATTTCAACGGTCGTGCGTTCGAGTTCGGCCGATTCCATCTGGCTGGCGATGGTGCGCGTCCAGATCAATTCGTAAAGGCGAAGCTGATCCTTATCGAGAACCTTGGCAAGCTGGCGCGGCAGGCGGCCGACATCGGTCGGACGGATGGCTTCGTGCGCTTCCTGGGCGTTCTTCTGCTTGGTCGTATATTTGCGCGGCACCTGCGGCACGTATTTGTCGCCGTATTCCTGGCCGATGACGCGCCGCGCCGCGGCGATGGCCTCGGGTGCCACATCGACGCCGTCGGTACGCATATAAGTAATGAGACCGACCGTCTCACCGCCCAGATCGACGCCTTCATACAGGCGCTGGGCGATACGCATGGTGATGGCGGGTGCAAGCCCGAGCTTGCGCGAGGCTTCCTGCTGCAGGGTGGAGGTGGTGAACGGCGCCCAGGGATGGCGCTTCGCCGGCTTGGCTTCCACCGAGGTGATGGTGAACTTCGCCCGCTCGAGCGCGTCCTTGAAATCGTCGGCGGCCGTGCCGGTGCCGATGTCGAGGCGCTGGATGCGCTTGCCGTCGGCGCCAACGAGGCGGGCGATGAACGGCGCGTTGTCTTTCGTCTTCAGATGGGCGGCGATCGACCAGTATTCGCGACTGACGAATTTCTCGATTTCGAGTTCGCGCTCACAGACCAGTCGCAGGGCGACCGATTGCACGCGGCCGGCCGAGCGGGCGCCCGGCAGCTTGCGCCACAGGACCGGCGAGAGATTGAAGCCGACGAGATAATCGAGGGCGCGGCGGGCCAGATAGGCATCGACCAGTGCGCCGTCGACCTGGCGCGGATGGCGCATGGCCTCGAGAATGGCGTTCTTGGTGATGGCGTTGAAAACGACGCGCTCGACCGATTTGCCCTTGAGCACCTTCTTATTGTTCAGGACTTCCAGCACATGCCAGGAAATCGCCTCTCCTTCGCGATCCGGGTCGGTTGCGAGAATAACCTTGTCGGCACCTTTCACCGCCTTGGCGATGTCGGACAGGCGCTTGCCGGCCTTGGCGTCGACCTCCCAGAGCATGGCGAAATCGTCTTCCGGATCGACCGAGCCATTCTTGGCCGGCAGATCGCGGACGTGACCGAAGGAGGCCAGAACCTCAAAATCCTTGCCGAGATATTTGTTGATCGTCTTGGCCTTTGCCGGCGATTCGACGATGACGACAGAACTCATTGCGGGAGAATCCTCGCAGACGCAAACGTCTGATTTATAATGAGAATGTCATTCATTGATCGAACGAGCCGCTAACGCCAACCGTCGATCAGGAAGACACGCGATTGGCCGGGAACATGGTGTAGGGGCGGCGCGCTGTCAAATCAGCTTAGCTATACGGCGCCCGAAAGGCATCCCGATCGAGGCCAAATGAGCGTTAGCAATAGGCTGAAAACAAACGATTTATGTAGCCGGTAGAAAAATCGACCGCAGTAACCTGGCGCCATCCCGGCGTCAGCTTGACTGCTGGCTACAGGCCGAGCTCGCTCAATCCGGGGTGATCGTCGGGCCGGCGGCCGAGCGGCCAGTGGAATTTCCGCTCCGACTCGGAGATCGGCAGATCGTTGATGCTGGCGATGCGCAGGCGCATCAATCCCTGCTCGTCGAACTCCCAGTTCTCGTTGCCATAGGAGCGGAACCAGTGGCCGCTGTCGTCGCGCCATTCATAGGCGAAGCGCACAGCGATACGGTTCTCCCGGAATGCCCAGACCTCCTTGATCAGCCGATAATCGAACTCCTTCGCCCATTTGCGCGCCAGAAAAGCTTCGATAGCAGGTCGACCGCTCAGGAATTCCGCGCGATTGCGCCACTGGCTGTCAGGCGTATAGGCGAGCGCAACGCGTGCCGGATCGCGGGTGTTCCAGGCGTCCTCCGCCATGCGGGCTTTCTGCGCGGCCGTGGCGGCATCAAAGGGTGGAAACGGCGGGCGAGACATGGGCAGGCTCCAGACTGGAATTCCAATAAAGACATTTAGCAGGCCGAACACGCGCCGTATCGCTATTCCCGATCGGTTCAGTCCACCTCTCTTTTGCCACAGGCTTGACGCAACACTGTATTTCCTTAGCAATAGCTGGGAAAATGGCGCGAACCGGTCGCCGTAAAACATAAGAGGCGGGCGTGCGGCTTGGAAGCGTCTCCTATTTTCTGGACTTCATCATTTTGCCGCCGATCATCCTGGCCATGCTGCTATGGCCTGTTGCGACGTCGGATTCCCATGAAGCCTTTTATGTCCTGCTGTTCTTCTGCTTCGGGCTGCTGACCTGGACCTTGATCGAATATGTGTTTCATCGCTGGCTGTTCCACGGTGGCGCGCTGTTTCGGGCCCTGCATGATTTCCATCACGAGAAGCCCGAAGAACTGTTCGGCACGCCGCCGATCGTCGGCCCTGCGGCGATCATCATCGCCTTCTATGTCCCGGCCTATCTGGCCGGCGTGAACGCCACCGGCGGTTTTGCGGCGGGCGTGCTCACAGGCTATCTCGCCTATATCTCGATCCACTACGCGACCCATGCGCGGCTTGACGGCGGCGCGTTTCTGGCGCGGGCGCGGCGACGGCACATGCTGCATCATTACGCCCAGGGCGACGCCAACTACGGCGTCACCACCGGCCTGTGGGATTATCTCTTCGGCACGTCTTACGAGGGGCGTCCGGCAGGCCGCGCGGCCTCCTGAGCCGGTTTTCCCGGAATCCGGTGCGGAAGTCGGCCGGCTGCCTTGAGCCGGGGGGCCGTCTGGCCTATAGACGCGCGATATGAGCGTCCTCGCCAAACACATATTCTCCCATCGGCATCTGCTCGGCATCGAAGGTTTGTCGCGGCCGGACATAGAGGCGTTGCTGGATCTGGCCGATGAGGCGGTCGAGGTTTCCCGGCAGGTGGAGAAGAAGCGAGCCGTCCTGCGCGGGCGCACCCTGATCAATCTCTTCTTCGAGCCTTCGACGCGCACGCAGTCGTCTTTCGAGCTCGCCGGCAAGCGGCTCGGCGCCGATGTGATGAACATGTCGGTCGCGACCTCGTCGGTGACGAAGGGAGAAACGCTTATCGACACCGCCGCGACCCTCAACGCCATGCGGCCCGATCTCATCGTCGTGCGCCACCATCATTCCGGCGCGGTGCAATTGCTGTCGCGCAAAGTGTCGTGCTCGGTCATCAATGCCGGCGACGGCAGCCACGAGCATCCGACCCAGGCGCTGCTCGACGCGCTGACGATCCGCCGCAACAAGGGCCGCATCGACGGGCTGACGATCGCGATCTGCGGCGATGTCCTCCATTCGCGCGTGGCCCGCTCGAACATGATCCTGCTGACCCAGATGGGCGCGCGGGTGCGTGTCGTCGGTCCTTCGACCCTGCTGCCCGCCGGCATCGAGCGCATGGGCGTCGAGGTGCATCGTTCGATGGAAAGCGGCATTCGTGACGCGGACATCGTCATGATGCTGCGGCTGCAGCGCGAGCGCATGGATGGCGCCTTCGTGCCGTCGCTGAAGGAATTCGCGCGCTTCTACGGCCTCGATGAGGAAAAGCTCAAATGGGCGAAGCCCGATGCGCTGGTCATGCATCCAGGGCCGATCAATCGTGGTGTCGAAATCGAATCGGCGGTGGCCGACGGGCCGCGCTCGCTGATCAACGAACAGGTCGAAATGGGCGTTGCCGTGCGCATGGCCGTCCTTGAAGCATTGGCGCAGAATCTGCCCAACAGTTAGGATTGCCCTGGCTGCGGCGGGTGTTTCGCGGAGTAACCAAAGTCCATGTCTTCGTCTTCGCCGATAGCTCTCATCAACGCGCGCCTGCTCGATCCGGCGAGCGGCGAAACACGCGGTGGCGTGCTGGTCGAGAACGGCAAGATCGTGAGCGTCGGAGCGGACGTCACCCAGGCGAATGTCGGTACGCGCGCCAAGTCCGTGGATTGCGGCGGTGATGTCGTCTCCCCCGGCCTCATCGACATGTGCGCCTTCATCGGCGAGCCGGGCGCGAGCCATCGCGAGACCATCGCGACCGCCAGCCGCGCCGCCGCTGCCGGCGGCGTCACCACCATCGTCGCGACGCCCAATACCAACCCGCCCGTCGATGGCGCGGCGGTGGTGGACTATCTCATGCGCCGCGCCCGCGACACCGCAAAGGTGCGCATCCTGCCGTGCGCCGCGCTGACCAAGGGGCTCGCCGGCAGCGAGATCGCCGAGATCGGCCTGTTGAAAGATGCCGGCGCCGTCGCTTTCTCAAATGGTCCCGCATCGGTCGTGTCCTCCCAGGTGATGCGCCGGGCGATGACCTATGCGCGCGACTTCGGCGCGGTCATCATTCACCGCTCTGAAGATCCCGAGCTCGCCCGCGCCGGCGTCATGAATGAAGGCGAATTCGCCAGCCGCCTGGGCCTGCCCGGCATTCCGCGCGAGGCCGAAGCGATCATGCTCGATCGCGACATGCGCCTCGTGGCGTTGACGCTCGCAGGCGATGCGGGGGGCGCGCATTATCATGCCCAGATGGTGACGACCACCTTGTCGCTCGACATCATCGCCAAGGCGAAAGCCGCGGGGCTGCCGGTCAGTTGCGCCACGTCGATCAATCACCTGACCCTGAACGAGACGGATGTCGGCGACTACCGCACCTTCCTGAAACTGTCGCCGCCGCTGCGTACCGAGGAAGAGCGGCTGGCGCTGGTCGAGGCGCTGGCGAGCGGGCTGATCGACGTCGTCGTGTCCGATCACAATCCCCACGACGTGGAAGCCAAGCGCGTGCCGTTCTCGGAAGCCGAGTATGGCGCCATCGTTCTTGAGACCATGTTGCCGGCGGGATTGCGGCTGGTCCAGTCCGGTCATGTCTCGCTCAGCCGGCTCATCGCCGCCATGACATTGCGGCCGGCGGAAATCCTCGGCCTGCCGCAGGGCCGGTTGCAGAAGGGCGCGCCGGCCGACCTGATCCGGTTCGATCCGGACGAGCCGTTCGTCGTCGATCCGGCCCATCTGCATTCGCGCTCGAAGAATACGCCCTTTGACGAAGCCCGGATGGAAGGCGTCGTCAAACTTACAATGGTCGCCGGCGTCATCGTCTGACGTGGCAGGGCGGACGGTTTCGCTCCGCGCCAAAGCGCGCTAGTGTTGCAGTGGCGCCCATTTGTAGAACGAGTTTAGCGCATCATGCTGTTTCCCGACCTTCCGCATAATCTGATCGCGCTCGTCATCGGCTATCTGCTCGGCTCGATTCCGTTCGGCCTGCTGCTGACGCGCATGGCAGGAACGGAAGATCTGCGTTCGATCGGTTCCGGCAATATCGGTGCGACCAATGTGCTGCGCACCGGGCGTAAAGGCCTGGCCGCGGCGACGCTGGTGCTCGATGCGCTGAAGGGCACGGCCGCAGTCCTCATCGGTGCGCAATTCGGTGAGTACGCGGCGATCATCGCCGGCCTCGGCGCCTTTCTGGGCCATCTTTATCCTGTCTGGCTGAAGTTCAACGGCGGCAAGGGTGTCGCGACATTTCTGGGCTGTGCGCTCGGTCTTGCCTGGCCCGGTGCGCTGGTATTTGCCGTGGTCTGGCTCGGCGTCGCATTCACCACGCGCTATTCGTCCGCGGCTGCGCTGGTGGCGAGCGCAGCGACGCCGGTCGCGCTTTGGGCGATGGGCCGAACGCAGCCGGCCGAGCTGTTCGTCGCGCTGGCCGTGCTGCTGTGGTTCAAACACTGGCCGAATATTTCACGGCTGATGGACGGCTCGGAAACGAAGATCGGCGCCAAGCCGTGAGCGGCAGGCGCGAGGAAGCACAGGCCGCTCTTTCGCACACGCAACGTCTCGACTGGCTGCAACTCACCCGCAGCGACAACATCGGGCCGCGAACGTTCCACTCGCTCATCACGAGGTTCGGAGGCGCCGGTGGGGCGTTGGCCGCTCTGCCGAAATTCGCCGATCAGAAAATCGGCGGGCGCCCGTTTCGGATTGCCTCCCGCGACGATTGCGAGCGTGAACTGGCGGCGCTCGACAAGCTTGGCGGGCGTTTTATCGCCGTTGTCGAGGCGGATTATCCGGCGGCGCTCCGCCAGATCGATGGACCGCCGCCACTGATCGCCATGCGTGGCGAGGCACGGGCGCTGGCGCGTCCGATGGTGGCGATCGTCGGGTCACGCAATGCATCGGGAACCGGCCTTATCTTCACCGAAAAGCTGGCGCGCGGATTGGCGGAGGCGGGATTTGTCATCGTGTCCGGCCTCGCGCGCGGCATCGATCAAAGCGCGCACCGCGCGAGCTTGCAGGGCGGCACCATCGCCGTTCTCGCCGGTGGACTGCGCAATATTTATCCGGCCGAGCATGTGCCGCTCGCCAATGACATCTGTGCCCATGGCGCGCTTATCTCTGAAATGCCATTGGGCTGGGAGCCGCGCGGGCGGGATTTTCCGCGCCGCAATCGTCTTGTCTCGGGGCTTGCGTTGGGAACCGTGGTGATCGAGGCGGCGCGCCGCTCGGGTTCGCTCATCACAGCGCGGTTCGCCAACGAGCAGGGCAGGGAGGTCTTCGCCGTGCCGGGTTCGCCGCTCGATCCGCGCGCCGAGGGCGCCAATGATCTGCTGCGCCAAGGCGCGACGCTGTGCACTTGCAGCGAGGACGTCATCGAAGCGCTGGCGCCGCTCGTCGCCGCCGGTATCTCTCGGCGCGGCGGACTGTTCGAAGAGCCGGTGGCAGATCCTGTCGATGACAGGCTGTGGGATGAGGTTGAGACCGAAGATCGATCGGCATCCGGTCACGAGACCAGGCGTGCAGCAAGCCCGACGCCTGTGCCGCTGCGCCGCGCCACGTTGTCAGGAACCACGAGAAACCTTGTCGAACGCGTGCAGGAACTGCTGGGACCTTCGCCGGTTACGATCGACGATCTTGTGCGGGCGACCGGACATTCCGCCGCCGAGATTCAGGCCGCAATCATGGAGCTGGACATCCTCGGGCAGATCGGCCGGCACGGCGGCAACAGGGTTTCGCTGATCGCCGGCTGACCTGGGTTTGGTTCAACCGTCTTGCTGCTGTGCCAGCCGGTCGAGGCGGTCGAGGACGCCCTGCAGGATATAGGCTGCCGCCATGCGGTCGACGACTTCGGCGCGCTTGGCGCGCGAAGCGTCCTGTTCAATCAATTGCCGGGTCACCGCCGCGGTCGACAGGCGCTCGTCCTGCAGGACGAAGGGCCGGTCGTCGAGCGTGCCGAAACTGCGCACGAAGGCGCGCGTCGCCTGCGCGCGCGGGCCTTCGCTGCCGTCCATGTTCAAGGGCAGGCCGATGACGAAGGCGGCGATCTCATAAGTCCCGGCCAGCGCCAGCATGCGCGCCGCGTCCTTGCCGAACTTGGTGCGCTGGATCGTTTCCAGCGGCGTGGCGATGCGGCGCTCCACGTCGGAAATGGCAAGGCCGATGGTCTTGGTGCCCAGATCAATTCCCATCAGCCGCGCGCGTGGCGGCAGGAGGGTAAGCAGCGTTTCGGCATTGAGGATTTCAACCGGCATGCAGGCGCGTTAGCACGCCTGGGCTGGCCTGTCATGCGATACAGAAATTGCAGGCCGAACCTTGACCCCGGCTGCAAAACAGAACCACACTTGTGCAGAAAAAGATGGTGGCTGAAATCGGCTGCCGATAACCTGCCGGGAGGCGACGCGCATGGAATTCGGCCTGTTCTCGAATGACCGCCGTCCCGACCGCACGTTGGGCGAAGCCTGGGATGAAGACATCTTTGAAATCGTCGCCGCCGACAAGCTCGGCTTTCAGGAAGCCTGGCTGAGCGAGCATCAGACGCCGGCCGAACTCATCATCGCCAAGGCGGCTGCGCAGACGAAGAACATTCGCATGGGGTCGGGCGTCCGGCCGCTCGGCTATTATCATCCGATCCAGATCGCGCTGGAGGCCAACGCCACCGACCAGTTGACCAACGGCCGTTACATGCTGGGCATCGGCCACGGCTTTCATGGGCGGCAGATGGAATGGCGCGGCCGCGACCCCAAAGACACGCGCGCCATGGTCGAAACGTCGATCGAGCTGATCCTGAAATTGTGGAATTCGAAGGAGCCGGTCGATTTCGACGGACCCTATTGGACCGGCAAGCAGATGATCCTGCAATGCCCGCCGGTGCAGCAGCCGCATCCGCCGGTCGGCATCGCCTGCATCAATACGCTGGGATCGGTGCAGCTCGCCGGACGTCTCAATCTCATTGTGCTGACCGGCGATTTTATCCCCGTGGCGCGGCTGCGCCTCTTCGGTGACACGCTTGTTGCAACGCAAAAGCAGTTCGGCCATATGCCGTCACGCAAGATGCTTCACTGTACGCGCGTCGTCTATGTGGCCGAAACCGACAAGCGGGCGCGCGACGATATGCGCGAGTCCTATGAAAAGACCATCGCCTGGGAGATCGCCAACACGCCGCATCACCAGGCCGAGCGTATTCCGCCCGGCGGCACCATCAACGACATCACCTTCGACTATCTGGTCGATACGGGGAACATCTTCGTCGGTTCTCCGCAGACGGTGCAGAAGCGGATCGAGGATTTCTACGAGGCGAGCGGCGGCTTCGGCACATTGCTGTTCCACGCCGGCCGCGATTACGCCACGCGCGAGAAGCGCGTCCAGTCGATGACCCGTTTCATGGAACAGGTCGCGCCAAAGCTCCGGCCTCTCGATCCGGATAAGGATCGACCGGCCTTCGCGGCTGCGGAATAGACTTTTGGTCCGGAGTGACGACATGTCGAATGCTGTCAACCGTTTGCCGGCGCGTGCGCTGATCGAGGCGCTCGGGCGCAGCACGGGGCAGGAGGTCCTGCAGGGATCGCAGAAGCTGCTGGCGCCGCTGCACGGACAGGAGCCGTATGAGGGCGTTCGCATTTCACGCGATATGACCTACGGCCCGGACGAACGCCACCGTCTCGACGTCTATGCGCCATCGCAAGGCGCCTCTGGACGGCCTATCCTGATGTTCGTTCATGGCGGCGGCTTCTTGCGCGGCGACAAGAAGACGCCGGGGCTGCCGTTCTTCGAAAACATCGGCGTATGGGCAGTGCGCAATGGCATGGTCGGCGTCAACATCACCTATCGCCGTCTGCCGCAGCATCGTCATCCGGCCGGCATTGAGGATGTGGCGGCGGCGATCGCCTGGGTGAAGGCGCGCATCGCCGGTTACGGCGGCGATGGCGAACGCATCCTGCTCTACGGCAGTTCGGCTGGCGCGGCGCTGATCGCCAGCTATGTGGCGAGCCCGTCGGTCCACGCCAGCGATGGGCATGATGGGAAAGGCCCGGGCATCGCCGGCCTCATCGTCAGTTCGGGCTATTACGATTTCGCGGCGATGGGCGGTCACGAGACCATCGCTCCGTATTTCGGGGCTGGAGCCGAGCGGTTTTCTTCGCTCCATGGCGTCGTGGCTTCAGGCGTTCCGGTGGTGGTCACGGTCGGCGAATTCGAGCAGCAGAAATACCAGGAGCAGGCGCTGCTGCTTGCCACCGCGCTGTTCAAGCGCAACGCCGAACTGCCGAAATTCATCGTCCACGCCGGTCACAACCATTATACGAGCGTGATGGGTATGGGGCTCGACAGCAACGATCCCGTGTTGGCGGCGATCAAGCTCCTGGCGGGCGTCTAGGACTGGAATCAGCCTCGATTCCGGGAAAACAGCCGGGATTCGCGTCGAAATTTGCGCGCGTGGCCGGGCGGATGCTATAGGGCCGCCTGCTTCAACCCAGTGGGCTTCAAGAGGATTTCATGTCGGTCGATCACGCGACCGTTCGGCGAATTGCGCATCTGGCGCGCATCGCCGTCACGGACGACGAGGTTCCCCATCTCGCGGGCGAACTCAATGCGCTCTTGTCCTTCGTCGCCGAACTCGACCAGGTCGATGTTGCCGGCGTCGAGCCGATGACGTCCGTCATTCCCATGAAGATGAAGATGCGCGCCGATGTCGTGACCGATCAGGCGGGCGCCGACGCTGTCGTCGCCAACGCGCCGGTGCACGAGGGGCATTTCTTTGTCGTGCCGAAGGTCGTCGAATGACATCGCTGACCGATCTGACATTGGCGCAGGCGCGGGATCTGCTTCAGACGAAGGACGTCTCTGCCACCGAATTGACCAAGGCCCATATCGAGGCTGTCGAGAAAGCGCGCGCGCTGAATGCCTTCGTGGCGGAGACGCCGGACAAGGCGCTCGTCATGGCCAAGGCTGCCGATGCGCGGCTGGCGAATGGAACCGCGGGGCCGCTCGAAGGCATCCCGCTCGGCATCAAAGACCTTTACGCCACCGAAGGCGTCCACACGCAGGCGGCGAGCCATATCCTCGACGGGTTCAAGCCGCGCTATGAATCGACCGTCACGTCGCAACTGTGGCGCGACGGCGCGGTCATGCTCGGCAAGCTCAACATGGACGAATTCGCCATGGGCTCGTCGAACGAGACGTCGTTCTATGGCCCGGTCGCCTCGCCGTGGCTGCCGCCGAACTGGTCGCGCGAACAAGGCCTCGCCGCGCTGGGCGGCGGCAAGCAGGGGCTGCTCGTGCCTGGCGGATCGTCGGGTGGTTCGGCTTCCGCCGTGGCGGCGCGTCTGTGCCTTGGCGCCACGGCGTCCGATACGGGTGGCTCGATCCGTCAGCCCGCCGCCTTCACCGGTACGGTCGGCATCAAGCCGACCTACGGCCGCTGCTCGCGCTGGGGCATGGTGGCCTTCGCCTCGTCGCTCGATCAGGCCGGGCCGATCGCGCGCAGCGTGCGCGACTGCGCCATCCTGATGCGCTCGATGGCCGGTTACGATCCCAAGGATTCCACGAGCGTCGATGTGGCGGTGCCCGATTATGAAACTGCCATCGGCGCGTCCGTGCGCGGCAAGAGGATTGGTATTCCAAGGGAGTACCGGATCGACGGCATGCCGGCCGAGATCGAGGAGCTGTGGACAAAGGGCATTGCCTGGTTGAAGGACGCAGGTGCCGAGATCGTCGAGATCAGCCTGCCGCATACACGCTATGCCCTGCCGGCCTATTACATCGTCGCTCCGGCCGAAGCCTCGTCCAACCTGGCGCGCTACGATGGCGTGCGCTACGGCCTGCGCGTGCCCGGCAAGGACATTGCTGGCATGTATGAGAACACCCGCGCCGAGGGCTTCGGCAGGGAAGTGCGGCGGCGCGTGATGATCGGGACCTACGTTCTGTCCGCCGGCTATTACGATGCCTATTACGTGCGGGCGCAGCAGGTGCGGACCCTCATCAAGCGCGACTTCGAAACGGTGTTCGCCGATGGGATCGACGCCATCCTCACGCCGGCGACGCCGTCGGCCGCGTTCGGTATCGGCGAGAAGACCTCCGCCGATCCGATCGAGATGTATCTCAACGACGTCTTCACCGTGACTGTCAACATGGCCGGACTGCCGGGCATTGCGGTTCCCGGCGGCCTGTCGCCGAAGGGGCTGCCGCTGGCGCTGCAGTTGATCGGCAAGCCCTTCGAGGAGGAGACGCTGTTCTCCCTTGGGGAGGTCATCGAACAGGCGGCCGGGCGGATCAAATTGCCCGAGCCATGGTGGGTGTGAGCGCCCCGGCGTCCCCGATCAGGTCACAATGCAAGCGCATGGTCGCACGTCAGAGACAAAGCCAAGGATAGCAGGACATAGATCGATGAATGCACCGGCAGCGGCCCAGACCAGGCAATCCAAGCTCATCAAGGGCGCGACAGGCGATTGGGAAATCGTCGTCGGCATGGAAATCCATGCGCAGGTAAATTCGCAAGCCAAGCTGTTCTCCGGCGCGTCGACGCAGTTCGGAGCCGACGCCAACGAGCATGTGTCGCTCGTCGACGCGGCCATGCCCGGCATGCTGCCGGTCATCAATGAGGAGTGCGTCAAGCAGGCGGTTCGCTCGGGGCTCGGCCTCAAGGCCCGGATCAACCGGCGTTCGGTGTTTGACCGCAAGAACTACTTCTATCCCGACCTGCCACAGGGCTATCAGATCAGCCAGTACAAGAGCCCGATCGTCGGCGAAGGCGAAGTCATCGTCGATGTCTCGCCCACCGAACAGGTGCGTATCGGCATCGAGCGGCTTCACCTCGAACAGGATGCCGGCAAGTCGGTTCACGATCAGTCGCCCAGCATGAGCCTCGTCGATCTCAACCGTGCCGGCGTTGCGCTGATGGAGATTGTCTCAAAACCGGACATCCGCTCCGCCGATGAAGCACGTGCCTACGTCTCCAAGGTCCGCACCATCCTGCGCTACCTGGGCACGTGCGACGGCGACATGGAGAAGGGCAACCTGCGTGCCGACGTCAACGTGTCGGTGCGCCGGCCGGGCGAGCCGTTCGGGACGCGCTGTGAAATCAAGAACGTCAATTCGATCCGCTTCATCGGGCAGGCGGTCGATGCGGAGGCGCGCCGCCAGATCGCCATCATCGAGGACGGCGGCAAGATCGAGCAGGAGACGCGGCTGTTCGATCCTTCACGCGGGGAGACCCGGTCCATGCGCTCGAAGGAAGAAGCGCACGACTACCGCTACTTCCCTGACCCGGATCTCCTGCCGCTCGAGTTCGATCAGGCCTTCGTCGACGCGCTGGCGGAGGACCTGCCGGAACTGCCGGATGCGAAGGTCGCGCGCTTCATGAACGCCTATGGATTGCAGGCTTACGATGCCAACGTTCTGGCAAGCGAGCGCGAGTCTGCCGATTATTTCGAGGCCGTGGCGCGCGGACGCGATGCCAAGTCGGCGGCCAACTGGGTGATCAACGAACTGTTCGGGCGCCTGAACAAGGAAGGCATCGACATTACCGCCTCGCCGGTGTCGGCCGAGCAGTTGGGAGCCATCCTCGATCTCATCGACGCCGCGACCATCTCGGGAAAGATCGCCAAGGATCTGTTCGAGATTGTCTGGAAGGATGGCGGCGATCCGCATGCCATCGTCGAAGAGCGCGGCATGAAGCAGGTCACCGATACCGGCGCCATCGAGGCGGTGATCGATGCCATCGTCGCGGCGAACCCCGACAAGGTTGCGCAAGCTCAGGCGAAGCCGACCATGCTCGGCTGGTTCGTTGGACAGGCGATGAAGCAGAGCGGCGGCAAGGCCAATCCGCAGACCGTGAATGAAATCCTGAAGCGCAAACTGGGTCTCTGACGTCTCGAATCGGAGACCCCGATTCGGACGGTTTGCGCGATTTGGTGTTCGCGCCCTCGTCAAAGCGCGATTTTTTTTCGCATTTCCAAAAATATTTTTGATGCTTTTGAAATTGCCGACTCGTGTTGCGTTCGTGCATCATGACCGTCGGTATAGGTGATCGGTTTCATCCCTCGCCGATCTATCGCCGACGATCTCCGACCAGCATTGCGCGACTATGCGGATGCTTATCGTGGCATCAACAACGTACTTGCATCGCTTCATGAGTGCGTGCCGCAAACGCGGAGCACTCTTTCCGGTTTTACATAAGAATCAATGAGTTTTATTCGGGCTCAAATCGAATCGCGTGCCCAGTCGCGATCGTTGCCGCTTGTCCAGACAGTTGTCCGCATGGGCGGCGTCAACGTCGCGAGGCAGATGCGAACGTCAAGTAGAAAGACTGCTCATGGCCGCTGTCTCGAGACGTCGGCACGCAGGAATCGGAGCCGCCGGTTTGCTTTCCATAGGCGTGTCGAGTGCGTCGAACGACGCTTGGAAGCAGCAACATGCAAGCAGGTCACTTGCACAACTAGTTAACCTCGCTACTTTATGCGTTGCCTGATGCCGACGAATAGGCTCGTCGGCCGTCAACTTAGAGGGGACCTCAGATGGCTAAGGCAGCTAAGCGTAAACCGGCCAAGAAGGCCGTGAAGAAGTCTGTGAAGAAGTCAACCGCCAAGAAGTCGACCGCGAAGAAGAAGGTCGCCAAGAAGAAAGTAGCCAAGAAGAAGGTCGCCAAGAAGAAGTAAGGCCGCTTGCAGGGTAACGGCTCGCCGGTCCCCTACGAGCGCTGACCTCTTCAGCGCCTTTGAGACATTAGCGAAATGTTCTGGGTGGTCGTGTCGACCGGCTAAAAGCCGGGATCCTCTGACCAGCATGAGATCGTTTCGTTCAGGTCTTGCAGCAAGCTTGTCCCCCGCACGGCAACGTGTCGGGGGACATTTTTTTGACCGGTCGTGTGGGTTCCGGAGATGAAACCTGCTTGCCGACGCGGGCCCGGATCGACCTCGAGCTAGCGCTGGGGCTGGCCGCGCGAGACGCATTCGCGCGCGAAGTCACGCCAGCTCTTGCCTGCAGCGCTCCCGTCCATCTTCATCTTTTGCCATTGGGAGCCGCAGATCCGGATGGCCTCTCGATCAAGCAGTATGTCAGGCGGGCTGTCTGTCCCAGTGCCCGCCGGGGAGATGCTGGCGCCTGGGCCGCCGGCTGGTGGCGGCACGCGGTCTGCTGGCTGAGGTTCGGCCGGCGTCACCGGCGGGCTTCCGATTGCCGCTGGCCGGCGCGGCGGCAGGGGCGAGGTTCGCGGCAGAGACGTGCCGGCACTCTGGGCTCTGGCCTCGCTGGGGCGCAGGCCTTGCAGCAAGCCCGGCATGAGGCAGCCGGCGGCCAGGCCGACGAGCAGCGTCGCTCCTGTTTTGAAAGCTCGACACTGGCAAGCGCGTTGAAGGCCCGGGCGTTTGCGTCTCATCGATATTCCAGGCCATAGGAATGCGGCCTGTGCAAGGCATTGGGGCCGGCCTGGCACCTCGCCTCTGAGAACAGACCCGCTGGTTTGGCCGATGCGAGGTCTGAACAGGGGCGCAAGACGCGCCGCCTGTCGCCATCTCGGACCTGTGTTCAGCGGACGTAATTGCCGAGGCCGGGGCGGAACTTCTTTTCGTCGAGGAACTGCTTGAGCGATTCCTCGCGTCCTCCTTCGGCGTCGTTGAAACGCAGGGCATCGGATTTGGCGGCGAGATAATCGGCCGCCTGGGCTTCCGACATGCCGCGGACGGCGCGGATGCCTTCCTTCGTGTAGCGCACGGTCGCCGGGTTCTTGGCGGCGAGCTTTCGCGCCAGCTTCAGGGTCTCCTCGCGCAATTGCGCCGCTGGCACGGAAAAGTTGACGAGGCCCATGCGTGCCGCTTCCTTGCCGGTGAACGTGTCGCCGGTGATGGCATAGAACATGGCGTCGCGGGAGTTCATGGCATTGACCACGTTCCAGCTCACGATGCCGCCGGGGATGATGCCCCAGTTGACCTCAGACAGGCCGAAGGTCGCGTCATCGGCCGCAACCGCAAGGTCGCAGGCAATGAGCTGGGTGAAGCCGCCGCCGAAGCAATAGCCGTTGACCATAGCGATCGTCGCCTTGGGGAATTTCGACAGCCGCGTCCAGCGCCAGTTGTGGGAGTTCTCGCCGGCAGCAAAACGCTCGGCAGGCTTCGTGTCATTGGCGCGGAAGAACAACCGCAGGTCCTGGCCGGCGCAGAAGGCGTCGCCCGCGCCCGTCAGGATAAGGACCTTTACGTCCTTGTCGGTGGCAAGGTGATAGAGCGCGTCGCTGCAATCGGCATGCAATTGCGGGCTCATGGCGTTGCGCTTTTCCGGCCGGTTCAGGATGAGCCACGTGACCCCGTCCGGGTCCTTCTGAATCTTGATCGTCTCGTATTCGTAATTGCCCTTGCTCATCGCGTTCTCCCAATGTGTGCAGCCTCAAGACGGACTGATCGTGAGAGCATATTCAGCATCAGGTTACCTGACAACTTGCTCGTTTACCGCACAACGGCAGGCAAGTACGCGCTCCTGGACAGCTACTTGCGCAAGCCGCCTGTGAGAGTACGATTGATGCAATTCGCTGTTTGTGTGCAACGCAACCGGCATAAGACAGGGAGTAGGAAATGCTCAGGCCGGATGAGAACCACAGGTTGACGCGTGTGGAGCCGGGAACGCCGGCGGGCGATATGCTGCGGCGCTACTGGCAGCCCATTCTGCTATCGCAGGAGTTGCCGGAGGCCGATGGCGCACCACTCAGGGTGCGGGTGCTGGGCGAGGACCTGATCGCCTTCCGCGATACGAATGGCGACGTCGGCGTGGTCGACGCATTCTGCCCGCACCGGCGGGCGCCGCTGTTCTTCGGGCGTAACGAAGAGTGCGGCTTGCGCTGCGTCTACCACGGCTGGAAGTTCGATCGTCACGGCGATTGCGTCGACATGCCGTCGGAGCCCGCCGGCACGCCGCTGCAGGCGCGGGTCAAGCTCACCGCCTATCCGGCCATCGAGAAGGGCGGGCTGGTCTGGACCTATATGGGGCCCAAGGCGACCGTGCCGCCGCCACCGGATTACGAATGGCTGCGTGCGCCTCCGACCCATTGTTATGTGTCCAAGACCTACGAGGACTGCAATTTCCTGCAGGCGCTCGAAGGCGGTCTCGACACGGCGCATTCGTCCTTTGCCCACAACAACGACATCGGCAATCGGTCAATGCCGCGCAGCCGCGATACTGCGCCGCGCCTCGACGTCGAGACCACCGATTACGGCTACCGCTATATCTCGACGCGCAGGCAGGATGGCAGGGAAGACTATGTCCGGGTCTATCAATACATCATGCCGGCCCAGCAGATGCGCGGCAGCCTGATCAAGATCGAAGGCGGAAAGTCGAACAAGCCGCGCTTCGACGGCCATATCTGGGTGCCGATCGACGATACCAGCACCTATGTCTACAACATGATATATGGCTACGACGAGAACGTGCCGCTGGAGCGCGATTTCGTGCTCGACCAGGAATCGCGCGCCGGCCGCGGTCCCGAACACCACATTCCCGGCACGTTTCGCCTGAAGCAGAATGCCTCCAACGACTATCTCATCGACCGGCAGGTGCAGAAGACGCAGACATTCACCGGTATCGAAGGCGTCAACACCCAGGACTATGCCTTACAGGAGGGGATGGGGCCTATCGTCGACCGCTCCAAGGAGTTCCTGGGCACGTCCGACAAGGCCATCGTCGCCATGCGCCGGCTGCTGATGCAGGCGATCGATACGGTTGCCGAGGGCGGGACGCCGCCAGGCGTCGATCCGGCGTCGCATGGCCGCATCCGTCCGCACGATGGCTATGTGCCGGCGGGGCGAGAATGGCGGCAGCATTTCGAGCAGGAACTGATCGCCAAATGGTGATGGCCCGACATCAGGCGAGACAATGGGGGAACCAACGGCGATGGAATTCAGATGCGATCAGATCGGCAGTCTCGTGCGCCCGCCGGACCTTCTGGATGCCCGCGACGATTACAAGGCCGGGAGGATCGATCTGGCGGCGCTGAGGGCGGTCGAGGATGCGGCCATTCTCGATGCCCTGAAGATGCAGCGTGAAGCCGGAATGGCCCTCTTCACCGATGGCGAGATGCGCCGCGATTCCTGGCAGACTGTGTTCAGCGAGGCCGTTGACGGCTTCGACGACGCCTATCCAGTTCGTGAAATGACGCTGTCGGATGGCAAGCGGGTCAGCCTGCGCATGCATACCAAGGCGATCTGCGGCCGGCTCGAACAGAAGCGCCGTCTGGCGCAGACCGATGCGGCTTTCCTCAAGCAGCATTCGCCCGGTCCTTACAAGATCACCATGCCGAGCCCGGCCATGATCGCGCGGGGCAGCTATCGCAAGGGCGTGACCGACAAGGCCTACCCTGACACGGCAGAGCTGCGGCGCGACATCGGCGAGATCGTCAAGGGCGAAATGCTGGCGCTGGCCGGTGACGGCGCCGCTTATCTTCAACTCGATGAAGGCTTCACCATCTATGCCGATCCGGCGCGCATGGTCGCCCTGAACGAGGAGGGGCTGGATGCGGACCAGGCGCTGGAGGAGGACATCGAGGCGGAAAACGCCTGTTATGACGCCGTGCGCCGGCCCGGCCTGACCCTTGCCATGCACCTGTGCCGTGGCAGCCGCTCCGGTTTCCTGCGTGGCCGCGGCGGCTATGACTGGCTGGCTGAGCGCCTGTTCGACCGGCTGCATGTCGATCGTTATCTGCTCGAATACGACAGTGACAGGGTCGGCGGCTTCGAACCGCTGCGGCATGTGCCGAAGGGCAAGGTCGCCGTTCTGGGCCTGGTCAGCAGCACCGACCCGGCGCTGGAAAGCCGCGACGACCTGTTGCGCCGCATCGAGGCCGCGAGCAAATTCTGTCCCATCGATCAACTGGCGATCAGCAGCCAATGCGGCTTTCAGGGCGCGGCGACACGCGATGGGGCGCATATGACGATCGATCAGCAGCGCCGCAAGCTGGAGCTGATCGGCAGCGTCGCACAGGAGGTGTGGGGCTAGGCTGCATTGATATTCACGTGAGACCGGCCTGCAAATGGCGGTTCTCTGCGCTTCCGGTGCTCACGTACTTAAGTACGCTGCGCTCCGGCTCTCGATAACCGCCATTTTCGGCGCGGTCTGACGCGAATCTCAACGCACCCTGGCGGTTTGCGATGAGGAGGGAGATTATGCCGTTACGCTTTTTGGGGTTGCTGGCGACCTGCGCTGCCGCACTATCGGGACTGACATTTCCCGCTCATGCCGCCTATCCTGACCATCCGATCAAGATCATCTGCTCCTATGCAGCCGGCGGCGGCGGCGACCTGATGGTGCGTTATTATGCGCGCGCGCTGCAGGAGCTTGCCGGACAATCCGTCATCGTCGAGAACAAGGTCGGCGCCAACGGGCATATCGGCAACCAGGCGGTGATGGATGCCAAGCCCGACGGCTATACGATGATCATCACCGGGGCATCCGCCTATGTCGGCAATCCGTTGTTGATGCAGGGCATAGACTACGATCCGGCAACGGCGCTGAAGCCGGTGGCAACGCTCAACGAACTCGGCCTGGCCCTGGTCGTCAGTCCCAAGCTCGACATTCAGTCGGTCGCCGATCTCACCGCCTTCATCAAGAGCAAGAAGGGCATGGCGCGCTACGGCGTGCAGACGTCGAGCGCGCTGGTGGCGGGCAATCTCTACCTGCAGACGATCGGGGCGCAGGCCACCCGGGTCAACTACAAGAGCGCCGGCGATGCGGCGGCCGATACGGCTGCGGGGCTGATCGACTTCTTCTTCCCCGATATCACGCTCGCCATGGCGCAGGCGTCGCAGGGGCGCCTGCGGCTGCTGGCCTCAACGACGGCCAAGCGGGTGTCGGCGGCGCCCGATCTGCCGAGCATGGAGGAAGCCGGCGTGCCCGGCTTCGCCTATTCGGTGGTCTGGGGAGCCTGGTTTCCCAAAGGTACACCGGATGCCATCGTCATGCAGATGCACGACTGGCTCAACCAGATCGTCAAGCGGCCTGAAACGAAGAAGTTCGTCTTCCAGGTGGGAGCCGAGACCAAATTGTCGGAAACGCCGGCCGATATGGCCCGTTTGATTACCGGCGAATATCAAAAATGGCGCGGGATCGTCGAGGCGGCGAAAATCGGCAAGGAGTAGAAGGCAAGCAGCGCGGCTCCTAGCCGCGCTGCAAAAGGCAATGGATTAGACGACCACCGACTCGAAAAAACGCGGCGATAGTTCCGGCCCCCACTGGGCGAGGTTTTCCTGCGTTGCCGGGTAATCGCCCGGCGGTACGCTGGCGTTGAGCAGGTCGCCGTCGGCGTAATGTTCGAAGATGTGGCCCCAGGGGCTGCGCCAGTAGTCGAACACCTGGCTGCCGAGGAGATGGCGGCCGACGCCCCATTCCTGTTTCCAGCCTTTGCCGTGCAGCCAGTAATGGCCGATCTGTACGGCGTCCGGATCCTGCACCTCGAAGGAGACATGGTGGACGTTGATGTCGCCTGGCGCATGCAGGGCGAAGATGGTGTGATGATCGGCCGGCTTGTCGCCGCGGTCGCAGCGCATGAAGGAGCCGAGCGTGACCTTCGGATCGTCGGGCACATGCAGGCGGTCGGTCACCAGCATGCCCAGCGTGTCCTGCAGCCATTTGCGGGCGGCATCGCCGTCGCTGAACTTGAGCACGCAATGGCCGAGACGGACGATCTTGGCGGATTCGTTGGCCGGCCGCTGCAGCTCGAAAAGCCGGTTCTTTTCCCAGCCGAAGTTGATCGCCAGCGGCTTGCGGATGTCGATCTTCTCGACGGGCGCGATGCCGTGAACGAGATCGATGCGGTAGCCATCGGGGCCTTTGAGCCGCACGCGCTTGCCGCCGCCGGGCGCATCGATGTCCTCGATCGCCGAGGAGCCGGGCAGGCGGGCGGCCTCCTCGAGTTCGGCTGCCGATCCCGCCAGCATGCCAACGGCGACGAAGCCGGGCTCGCCCTTCTCGGTCACGTGGATATAGGGATAGGAGCCGGCGCCGCGCATGAACATGCGGTTGTCGTCGCGCGACACCGGATACATGCCGAAATCGACGAGGAAACTCGCCATCTTGTCGAGGTCCGGCGCGCGATAGATGACGTAAACGATGTCCTGGACCTTGATCATTGCGTTTCCTTCCGCGCCCTGTTTCGAGCTGCCCTGATGGGTGTAAATTTCCATTTTTTCGGCCGGTTGGGAAGCCCTTCGTGCGCGGCGCGGGCTGGTCAAGCCCGGCGGAGTTTGCGACTGTGCGGCAGAAGCACGAACACGTCGGTCGATTTTGGAGAAACGCATGAGTGAGGGGTTCGAACATCCGGAAAAGCGCAAACGTCGGGCATTCCGGGCGCTTTTGGCCAAAAACGGCCTGTCCGTCATGCCGGGTGGTTTCAGTCCGATCTATGCGAAGGTTGCCGCCAAGGCCGGGTTCGAATGTTTCTTCGTCGCCGGGTCGCAGATGTCGGGATTCCTGCTGGGCGTGCCCGATACCGGCGTTATCGGCCTGCGCGATATCGCCGATCATGCCCGGCATGTCGCGGCACGATCAGACATCCCGATCATGCTCGATTGCGACACCGGCTTCGGCAATGCGGTGAATGTGTATTTCACCGTCCAGGAGATCGTGAGGTCCGGCGTCGCCGCCATGTCGATCGAAGACCAGGAAGCGCCGAAGAAATCCGGCACCAGCGCCGGCCGGCGGGTCATCCCCATGGACGAGATGGTCGGCAAGCTACGCGCGGCCGCGGCCGCCCGCGACGCGATCGATCCGGATTTCGTCATCTGCGCGCGCTGCGATGCGCTGGGTGCCGAAGGCTGCACGCCGGAAGACGCCATCGCGCGCTGCATCGCCTATGCGCGCGATGGCGGCGCCGATCTTGTCTGGCTCAACTCGGCGCAATCGCTGGAACAGTTGCGCGAGGTTTGCGCGGCAACGCCCGCGCCGGTGCTGATGATATGGGGCGGCACGCCGCCGGGACCGTCTTTCGCCGAACTTGAAAAGACCGGGCTGCGCATCGCGCTCTATCCGACGCTGGCGGCGTCCGCCGGCATGCACGCGGCCTGGCACCTTCTGGCCGATTTCCACGCGCGCGGCGTCGACGCGCTGACGGACTGGCGTCGTTCGATCGCCGCCAATCCCTATGGTACAATCGATTTCGCGCAGATGACCGGCTACAGCGGCGTCCGCGACCTCGAGGCCGAATATCTGCCGAAAGAGGCACAGCGCGATTACGTGTCGACATGGGGCCATCAGCCACCGCTCAGCGGCGGCGATCCGTCCGACCGGAAGAAGGATTGAAGGCGAGACGTGCGGTGCGAAGTCCAACGTCCCGATGCATGTCCAAACGGTCGCTGGTTGGACAATGCCTTCAAGCTTCGGTACCTAAGTCTGTGACTAGGGGAGCAGTCAGCAAGCCTAGGTATCTGACATGAACGCCTAGGCTTTTTGACGCGGAAACAGGTGAGGATTCAATGCTGCTTGCCCGGATGTATCGGCGTCATCAGCTGAAATGGTCTCTAATGGTCATTTGCGTCGCCTTCGGAGTCTCTAACCCTGCATTTGCTTTAGACCCGGCATCGATTGCCCGAAGCGGTAATGGGGATGCTGCAACAGCCTGCTCGTCTTGCCATGGGGATCACGGCGAAGGCCTTCCAGATAATGGGTTCCCCCGTTTGGCCGGTCTGGATTCTCGGTATCTCCGTACACAGCTTGAGGCCTTTGCGAGTGGAGCTCGCGCAAATGAAATCATGCATCCGATCGCAAAAGCCTTGTCCTCAGATGAGCGCCAAAGCCTGGCCAGTTATTATTCCGGCTTGATCGCGCCAAAAGCGCAGCAGCAGGCGGTCGACGACGACAAGCAAATTGCCGATGGCAAGAGTATTGCTCTGGACGGAATCTGGAATAAAGGAATTCCCAGCTGCAGCCAGTGCCATGCCAAGTCAGGTTTGGGTGTCGGTGCGAGCTTTCCGCGACTGGCCGGACAATCCTCGACGTATATCGGCAATTCACTTGCGGCATGGAAGGATGGGTCGCGCGGGAACGATCCTCTGAGCCTGATGGCTGGCATCGCCAGCAAGCTCGATCAGTCGCAGATAGATGCTGTCGCTGCTTATTACGGATCATTGCCCGTTGACCGGTCCGAAGGAAAAAAACCATGAGCGACATCGCTTCTGATCCAAAGACGTGGTTCGCTGGCGTGTTATTTCTCGCTGCTGCCGGCTTCGCCGGCTACTCAATGGGCTGTTATCCCGTCGAGCCTGTCAAAGTCGTAACAGCGCCTCAACCGGCGACCGGCGCGCTCCCGCAAACTCCAAAGGGCAGTAAATTTATTCCACCGGGCGATGATAAGATTCCAGATACCGAGTTTGGCAAGTCGGTTCGACTGGGCCAGGCTATTTTTTACGATACACAGAATAACGCGAAGGAATTCATCGGCAATTCGCTTCAATGTTCGAACTGCCATCTCGACAAAGGCCGTCAACCGGATTCCGCGCCGCTATGGGCTGCATACCTTGTCTATCCGGCGTATCGTGCAAAAAATGGCCATGTGAATACGTTTCAGGAGCGTTTGCAAGGATGCTTTGAATACAGCATGAACGGAAAGGCGCCGCCACTTGGCGACAAGACCCTCGTGGCTCTCGAGAGTTATGCATATTTTCTGGCCAAGGGTGCTCCAACAGGTACGGTTCTGCCTGGCCAGGGATACCCGAAACTACCGAGGCCGGATAAATTCGATTTCGCCAATGGCAAAGAAGTTTACAGTCAGAAGTGCGCCCTTTGCCACGGTGCTGATGGGGCAGGGCAGCAGTCGCCGGATGGGCAAACTGTGTTTCCTCCGCTGTGGGGCTCCAAGTCTTACAACTGGGGTGCGGGAATGAGTTCGATCAACAATGCCGCGGGCTTCATCAAGGCAAATATGCCCCTGAGTCAGGGGAATACTCTAACCGACAAACAAGCCTGGGACGTTGCGGCATATATTGATAGCCATGAGCGTCCACAGGATCCCCGATTCAAGGGGTCGCTGGCAGAAACCCAAAAAGAGCATCATGGCGGCGCCAATGATCTCTACGGCACAACCGTCGGGGGCGTTACCCTGGGAAAAGACTCGGTGCCTTCGGGGCCGCTGCCGCAATGATCGCTAAAGGCGATGTGCTCATCGTCCGCTTGTCCAAGCAGCGGTCACTTGGTCTAGCGCCCTGCCGACGTGACGAGCGTGCGCGCGAGGTTCTGTTCGCTGACGATGCGGCTCGAGATCTCGCGCGCCGCGCCTAGCAGCAGGTCCTTGAACTGTCCCGACATCGCGGCTGGACTGACGCTCCCGTCGACCGCTGTCACATTGATCGCGGCGACGATGGTGCCGTTGTTGTCGCGTAGCGGCGCTGCGATAGCACTGACGCCGCGCTCGAAGAACGACTGGCTGACGGCGTAGCCGCGGGCGCGGTCTTCCTTCAGCAGCTTCTTG
>Ga0182744_1000240_pt1 | contig 58123 bp, 55 predicted proteins | sample eDN3rd30CKraftMG_FD_128525 | JGI IMG/M metagenome (GOLD analysis project Ga0182744, IMG submission 128525) | Enriched Miracle-Growth compost microbial communities from Emeryville, California, USA - eDNA 3rd pass 30_C Kraft MG (version 2) (version 2) ... | reverse complement strand
GCGTACCCCTCGGGCAATTTCCAGTCGCCCTTGTCAAGGTCGATTTTATGGAACTCATGATGTAGCTTGGTTACTGCCATTGCATACTCCTTGTTTTTGAATGATTAGCGGGCCGCAGCGCTTTGTTCGCATCGCAACGATGCGTAGTTGCCGCGAAAGAACACCAGTGGGGCGGGCGCTTCGCCCTGCGGATAATGAATACGCAGCACCCTTCCGACAAAGATCAGATGATCGCCCCCGTCGTGCGTCGCATACGGAACGCACTGGAATGAAACGATGGCCTTGGCCAGGGTAAACGGCAGGCCGTCGTGATGGACGATCTCGGTGCCCGACCATTTGTCGGCCTTGGCCGCAGCGAAACGGTTGGAAATATGCTGGTGCTCTTCACCCAGGACATTGATGCTGTACATCGAAGCGCCGCACAAGGTCTTCAGACTCAGGGCGTTTTTGCCTATCGAGAACAGCACCAGGGGCGGATCCAGGGAAACCGAGTTGAATGAGGTGATCGTCATGCCGACCCGGCCTTCTTGGTTGGCGCCTTCGGCGGTCACCACCGCCACCCCGGTGGGGAACAGCCCCAGCGCCGAACGGAAATCGTCTCGAGCCACGGTCGGAAACGGGTTGGATGCTTGACTCATGATGGCTGCTCCTGAATAAGGGCGAAGGCGTCAGGCAACGACGCCTTCTTTGAGACTTGCCGCCGGCACATCGTAGCTTGACAGCAGGTGGTCGGCCACGCCCTCGAAGGCATTCCAGTCGGCATGCATGAAGTTGTAGTTGCGCACCACGAACGAGGCGCCCGCGTAGAACTTCTCGTACTGCTGATGGCGCCCGGCAAACTCGGAACCAGTCAGATCCCAGGCCAGCTTGTACAGCTTCATGCGATCGACGGCCGGCAGTTGAGGGGTGGCCCAATAACGCTCGAAGGTATCGCGCAGCTTGGGATCGGCCATGACCGATACGTCCGCCGGCATCTGGAACACGCTGCCGCCGCACAGCTCGCGCAGCTCGTCGATGATTTTCGAGTAGTTCTCGGTGCACCAGTTAAGCGCGGCATACACCAGGCGGCGGTTGAAGCAGTAGTAGCCATCGGCGGGCCATTCTTCGGCGCCCTGGATCTGCCCCAGTATGATGCCTTGCAGCACGCCCTCCCAGGCGGCCAGCTTGCCCAGGGTTTCGCGCACGGCGGGAATCTTGTCGGCACCCGATGCCTTGGTGATCTTGCTGGCCATGCCCACGACAAGCTGCATCTTGGCCAGGTAGCGCACGTTGGACTGATGGTTGCCATAGGTGTGGCCGGCGGTGTCCACATAGATCTTGCGCGCCAGCACGGGGTCGTTGTGAACGAACACTTTTTCCCAGGGCACCTTGACCTCGTTGCAAAACAGCATGGCGTCGGATTCGTCGAAACGGTGGGCAAGCGGGCTTTCGAAATCGCACAGCGTGTCGCGGCCCATGGGCTTGCGCGACCACAGCTCCACGCCGGGCGCATTGCACGGCACAGCGCAGGTAATGGCCTGGTCGGCCTGATCGGGGGCAAGGGGGATGAGGTTGCCGATCCAGATTTCGTTGGCGTAGGCGGCGCCCGTGGCCAGCATCTTGATGCCGGAAATCACGATGCCGTCGTCGTCTTCGCGCACCACGCGCAGCGAGGGCATGGGCAGCTTGTTTTCCTGATAGAACTCGGGCGTGCGGGCCGAGGCGGGTGGCACCACGGCATAGACCGCGTAGCTGTCCGTCTTGCGCAGATGGTCGTAGTAGGCCATGAGGTTATCGGCGAACTTGCCGAATACCTCGGGCTTGAGGCTCATACCCGTAACAAAGCTGGATACGTGGTCGGGAGAGCGGCCAAACATGCCGTAGGTACTATCGGCAATGGCGCGATGGACGCCATAGCGGAACTCAAGGTCGGCCTTGCTGCGCGCACGCAGAAAGTAGCCGCTGTAGCGCTCTCCATCTTCTTCGAAGGTCATGGAGTCGCGATTCTCGGGTGCGCGCTTCAGATCGTAGATATTGGCAATGGACTGCGCGCCGTTACGGAAGGCGGGATGGGTGGTAACGTCGGTAACACGCTCGTTTCCGACGTAGATGACACGTCCGTCGCGCAAAGACTCCAGATGTTCGGAACCGGTTTTCAACATTTCAAATACTCCAGAAATTTGCTGCACGATTTACGTGCCTAGTGTTGTTTGGCTAATTCGCCGAACCGCTCAAGCCGGGAAGGCAAAAATCATCCGTTTGTTTAATTTTACATTAAAAGCTAAGTTTATTAGCTATTTTATTTAGGTATATTATTGGGATTATCCCTAGTAATTCAGAGAAACGGGCCGCCAGCCAACCCCTCAGCCAGGCAGCGGTACCTCTATTGGATTTCCCCGCGCTCTATCTGCAATGTGTAATCGGCGATTTCACCCAGCAGATCGGGCGAAGACTCGGTAACAAGCAGGGCAAGGTCGGGCCGTTTGTTTCGCACCTTGCCAAGCGTGCGGGCATACTCGAGCGCCAAGGCCGGGGCCAGGCCTTGAAACGGCTCGTCGAGCACCAAAGCATAACGCGCGATCATAAGCGCCCGCCCTAGCGCAACCATCTTGCCTTGTCCGCCTGACACCCCGCCACCCGGACGTTTGCGCATTACAGCCAGCGAAGGCATCAGCTCATAGATTTCTTCCAGCCTGCTGGCGCTCTCATCGCCCGACAGACCCAACGCCAGGGACGGCAGAAGAATATTGTCTTCGACCGTAAACTCGGGCACCAGGCGGCGGTCTTCCGGCGCGTAGCCAATACCCTGATGCGCCCGCTTGTAAGCGGGCGTGATGCCTATGTTTTCGCCTTTTAACGTCACCGAGCCGGACTGCATGGGCAGCAAACCCATCAAGGCACGCAAGGTGGTCGTCTTGCCGGCGCCATTACGACCGATCAGGGTCGTGGTTTTACCGGCCTCCAGCTTGAAGGACACGCCACGCAAAATGGGAATGCCGTTGATGGCGACATGGATGTTTTCAATATTCAGCATGGTCATACTCCCACCACCTTATGCAGTACCTCGGCATTGTTGAACACCTCCGAGGGCGGCCCTTGAACCAGCACGCGCCCGGCATCCCATACAGCCACGCGGTCGGAATAACGCTGCACGACCTCCATGTCATGTTCCACAAACAACGCGGTAACCTTGGCCTGTCGCAACGCCCTCATCAGCGTTTCCATCAGGGCGAAGCGTTCAATCGAACTTACACCGCTGGTAGGCTCGTCCAGCAGGATCAGCCGGGGCTTCAGCGCAAGTGCCAAAACAATGTCGAGCAGTTTGCGCTTGCCCTCGGGCAATGCGTCGGCAAACTGCCCTGCCTGATCCTGCAACCCGACCAATGCCAGCAGATCCATGGCTTCTTCGCGCCGGCGGCCGGCGCCGAGGTTTTCGAACCACGACCAGATTCCTTGTTTGGCCGCCATGGCGATCAGCAGATTGTCCAGCACGGTTTGATCGAGAAAAAGCTGGGGGATCTGAAACGCCCGGGCGATTCCCCGATGGGCAATGGAACGTGGAGCCATTGCCGTAATCGAAGTACCGTCCAGGCAGACCTCGCCGGAGTCAGGCTTGAGATAGCCGCTGCAAAGGTTAAGGAAAGTCGTCTTGCCGGATCCGTTCGGCCCGATAATGGCAACGAATTCCCCCTCGTTGATCTGGAAGGTGATGCCATCGACGGCCGTTACCCCATAAAATGCAATACGCAGATCCTTGGCTTCTAGTAAGGGATGGCTCATGATGCGCTCCGACGACGTTTACGGATCAGGCCATACAGGCCGCTGGGCAGGAAAACAATAACGACGATCAGCGCCACCCCGGTGATCAGGTTCCAGGCATCGGTAAGATTGACCGATGCCGAATGCAGCAGCTCAAGAAAGAACGAGCCGATGAAAGGCCCCGCCGCCCCTCCAATACCTCCTAGAACGGCGATCAGCACAAATTGCGCGGAGGTAACCCAATAGCCGAAATCCGGAAGAACATGGCCGATGGCGCTACCCGCGATAACACCCCCGCAACCGGACAGCGCCGCTGAAACCACGTAAGCAGCCAACAACACCGAGCGCGCCGACACCCCTAAATACTCAAGCCGCAGTTCGTTGCCCTCAATGGCGGAAAGCGCATAGCCGAGGGGGCTCTTCCAGTAGCGATGCACCAGATAGCCCATGACTATCATCAGCGCCACCGAAAAGTAATACAGCACGTGATCGAACCCCGGCTTCTCCAGAGGTATCCAAAGGAACGTGGGAGTTGAGAGCGCCATGCCGTCGGTGCCGCCCGTCACGCTATACATCTTGGCGATCAAGGAATACACCACCATCGAAATGGCAAGATTGAGCATGGCAAAGAAAATCGCCCTGTAGCGCACCACAAAGGCGCCGACGATCAGCCCCGCGATGGCCGAACCCATTGTTCCCAGGACAAGCAATACAAGAAATTCATTGATCCCCAGGCGCGATAGGAAGGCAATGCAATAAGCGCCTATTGCAAAAAACATGGCGTGCCCAATGGAGATCAGCCCGGCTCGCAGCAAAATGGCGACACCCAACGCGACCATCCCGTTGGCCATGGCCAGGGTCAGGACAAACTGCAACCAGGGAGCAGCGAAAGGCACAACCGCCAGCACGACCAGCACCAGGGCGGATAAAACAGAGATAATTGGACGCATGATGCTTAAATCCTCCGCGCCTGATCGTTGCCAAACAAACCATACGGGCGAATCAACAGTACGACCAACATGACGATGTAAGGCGCGACCGCTTCGAGTTGAGGCGCGAAATAGATGGCGACGACACGAGCCAGCCCGACAATCACGGCGGCAAGCGCCGCGCCTTCAATCTGACCCAGGCCCCCGATAGCCGCCACCGCAAAGGCCAGAACTATTGTTTCCGCCCCAAGGCCCGGCGCCGCTCCCGATGTCGGTACCGCCAACGCCCCGCCCAGCGCCGCCAGAAACACGCCCAGCGTAAAGGCAAACGTGAACAGGCGCTTGGTGTTTATGCCGACGCTTAGCGCCATTTCCCGGTCGAATACCACCGCCGACAGCAGTTTCCCGATGCGGGTCTTCACCAGCATCATGCGCAGACCGAACACGACGACGATGGCCGCGACGATCAGGAGAATTTGATAGTTCAGATAGGTAACGCTGCCGATAGACGTAACGCCCAGCAATGTCATGGGTGTGTCTTCGGCAATGGAGCTTACGCCGAACACGATGCGCTGCAGATCCTCAAGGATAAGAAACAGGCCGAACGTTGCCAGAATCTGCACTGCCTCGGACTTGCCAAGCGTCCACTGTATCAGCGTGGACTGCACCAAGGGCCCCAACAGAGCGGCCAGGATGACGGCGCTTGCCAGGAGGGCGACAAAGGTAAGCCAGGGAGAAAGCCCCGCCGAGATAACCCATAAGCACAAGGAAGCAGCCACATAGGCGCCAATGGAATAGAAGCTGCCATGCGCCACATTAAGTACGCGCAGCACGCTGAACACAAGCGTCAAGCCGACTGCCACGAAAAAAATAAGCGCCGCGCTCGTCAAACTGTCGACGAGCAAAGGAATTATCAAGCCAAGCATAAGCGGTTCCGTCACGTGATATGGCCGAGAGCGATCGGTTCGCTCTCGGCCGCCGAAGTCATTACTTGTAGCTACCCGGCTTGGGCAGGGATTTCAGAAGATCGGCGCTGATGGACTTCACCCACGCCATTGGATCTTCGCCCTGGGGCGGGGTCAGCACCTTGCCGTCGTAGCGAACCATGTCGCCGATTACCGGGAAGGCGTAGTCGGGCGACTTGACCGTGGTGCCGATAACCTGATCGACCATGCCTTCGTTGTCCTTGCGGATGGTGCTGGTACCGGTCAGCGTGTCGAAGGAGCCGCTGGACATGGCTTTCGCCAACTCGTCGCGAGAAGGCCATTTCCCGCCGTTCGCAGCCATGGCTTTTGCATAGGCGTCCTTCATGTAGATGACGGCATTGGCCATTTTCATGGATGGAAACACTGGGTATTCGCCGAAGCGCTGCTTGTATTCCTCTACGAAACTCTTGGTTTCGGGCTTGGCCTGCGCATCGGGAGACATCCACCAGCCGTCACCCAGCACACCAACGATGACGCCTTGAGGCAAGGTATTTTGCTGAAGAACGGTTTCACCCAGAGCCAAAATGACCTGGCTCTTGGAGAACAAGCCACGAGGCGACGCCTGCCTTACAAAGTTGGAGAGGTCCGCCCCCCAAAGCGCCGAAAACACCACGTCGGGCTGAGCGGCCAACAAACGGGAAACCTCGGTTTGAAAATTGGCGGTTCCGAGCTTGGGAAAAAGATTGGCCACGATTTCGATATCGGGCCTGATTGCCTTCAGCGTGGCCGAGAAAATATTGGCCGCGTCATGCCCCATGGCATAGTCCGGGTTCAGCATGGCGACGCGCTTTACACTGGGATTCTTCTGCAACAAATACAGAGCGTAAGCCGCGAACTCAGTCACGGTATTGCCGTTGGGGCGGAAGTAATAATTGCTTTTTCCGTCTGCCAGCAGTTGGTGCGCATCGCAGTTCCAGGCAATGGTGGGAACCTTCAATTGCTCGACCGCCGGCTTCAAAGCCAGGCAGTTGGAGCTTGAAAGTGCGGCGATCATTACCTGGTTTTCGGGGTTGGAAGCCAGCCGGCGGTATTCAGCTATAACGCCTTCAGTGCCCTGGCCTTCGTCAACGACGGTAGCCTTGATGGGCACGCCGGCAATGCCACCGGCTTTGTTGATTTGGTCGATCATCAAATCAGCGGCCTTCTTGCCTGGCATGCCATAGGCCGCCGCAGGCCCCGAAGTAAATGTAAAAACACCCACACCGACCGAAGCCGGTTTTTCTTGCGCGTGAAGCGGTGCCATTGCGGCACCCAGCGCAACCGCCGCAGCGGTGACCCAAGTCATCTTCATCATAGTCTCTCCTCAGCCTACTTTCATGTGAATTGACGAGTTGTTACTCGCCAGCGGTAAACGTGAATCAAAGCATCCAGTCGTTTGTATTTAGCAAATATTCGCACAAACAATCTTGTAATATTAGCTGTGTTTGAAAGCTATTAAACAGTATCAAATTGCTTTTTGCAATACCATTTTCCTAGGGAAAACAACTAGAATGCCACGACATTGCTGGATCAAAAACCGCAGAAACAGGCGCTGAGAAGGCGTACGCGATGTACAATCGGCTTTTTCACGAAGGTATTGCCCAATGGCGTCCATGAACTCAAATCGCTCATTGACAATCACGCAACCGTCATTTCTAGTCGACGGGTCAGACGCCGAGTTCCGCCTGCTCATCAACAAGCTGCTGTATTTTTCGGCGCGCTTGCTGGCAATCCGCGACGGTTTCGGGGCAATCATCGGCCTTACCGGCATACAGTATTCGATACTGATGTCGATCAAACAACTCTCATCCGAAGACGAGGTCACTGTCAATCAACTGGCCGACCATCTGCATTTCAGCGGATCATTCGTCACCGTCGAGACAGGCAAGCTGCAAAAGCGCGGCCTGATCAAAAAAAGCAGGCATATCCTCGATCGGCGCAAGATGGTGCTCAGCATAACTACGGCAGGCCTTACGCTCCTGGAGGGGCTTACCGAGACCCAGCAAACCATCAACGACATACTGTTCGACAAGCTCAACGCGCGCGACTCCACCCAACTGCGCAAGCTGGTCAGCCAATTGGTAAGCAATTCTGATTCCGCCACGCTTGAACTAACGCACCTGGTCTCGAAGCTGAACATCCAGCAAGGCAATTCGCACCCGTAATATGCCTTGAGCGCGGCCTGTCAGTAAAGATTCCGCTTGTAGTCGGACTCCAGGCTTTTGCGCATCAGGCCGGGGACGGCGACCAGTCCTTTGGCGACGATTGCGCCCAGGCCGCCGGCCTTGTGCAGTCTTACGTGTGCGGCGAAGATGGCCGCGGGGTCGATGTCGGCGGGAGGCGCGTGCCCGGCCCAAGGGTTGGCGCGTGCCAAGGCGGCGCTTTCGCGCAGCGCGATGAATGGCGACGCAATGCTGCCCACGAGCTTGGGGGTTTTATCGCGCACGATGAAAGACTGCCGCGATTGCGGATCGGCGCTGATGCCGGCCTCGCCCTGCGTGCAGGCTACCTGGGTGCATCCGGGCACAATGAACAATGCCGACGCTTGGGGCCGCGCCAGGATATTGCGGAAGCTATCCGTGCGGCGGTTTCCGGGACGATCGGCGAAGCGAATGCCGCCTTCGAAAGGCTGAGCCAGCAGGCCGGCCGGGTCTCCCTTGGGGCTAAGGTCGGTATTCAGTTGGGCATCGGCGGTGGCCAGGGCCATGAAACGGCTGGATTGCAGAAAATCGGCAACGCCGCCGGTAGGCTGCGGCGCGGGCTGCCAGAAGTCGGAACGCAGCAAAGCCTTGGCGCAATGCAAATAGCACTCCTGCACGGTGACGACAATGGCGTCACCCTCCGCGCTCGCCACCCTGCCGTTTACACGCAGGGTCTCGCCCATGCCCGGAATGAGGAACAGCAGCCCCACGCCACGCCCCTGCCGCGCCTGCTCGGGGTCGTCCAGCGCGGCGAGCGGCAATCGGAGCTGTTTTTCGTCCAGCGCCAAGGCGAAACCCGGATCGCCGCCGGCGATGGTCGCATCGATGCACTGCGCATCGCTGAAACCGGCGAATGCCAGGGGCGATGCACGCAGCCAGCGGCGCGCATGGGCATCCAGATGATCGATGACCTTCAGGTCGATGGCCGCGGGCTTTGCGCCCGCCTGCGCCTCAAGCTCGGCTGTCGTCCGCAGCATGGTTGCGCACCCAGCCGTACCACACGGCAAGCACCACGGGAACCAGAAGCGCCAGCCACGAGACCGCATCGCCCAGGCCATCGTACAGAAGGCCGGACAGCAATCCAACGGCGCTCAGCAAGCCGATCACAATGGGCCAGAACCAGACTTTCATTGCTGTAGTACTCCTGCTCGTTGAGCTTCTTCAGCCTCGGCATCGGCCAGGATTCCCTGCGCTTCGCGATGGCGCAAGTATTTCTTGGCCCACAGGTACAGGCCGCTGCCCAGGATGATGATGGTGAGGATGTCGAGCAGCGCCCAGACGATTTTCAGCGGCAAGCCGCCATAATCGCCAAAATGCAGCGGCTGCGACACGAACAGCGCCTTCACATACCAGGGCATTTCCCGGGTGTCGGTCAATGCGCCGGTTTGTGCGTCCACCAGTACCGGGCGCAGCAAGCGGGCCGTCAGCGGTGTGTTGCCTTTCATGAAGGCCGTATAGTGATGCGGATCGGCAAATGCCGTGCCCGGGAAAGCGATCAGGCGCACGCCCATGTCGGGCGCGGTTTTTTCCGCCGTAATGTACGCGGCTTGCACCGAGCCGTTGTCTTTCATTGGCGGCGCATTCTTATAGGGCTTGACCATATCGGCCAGTTGGTCGCCCTGCCAGACAGCCAGCACAATGGGGTCCAGGGTGTTGATAATGCCCGTTGCTCCCACGACCGTCAGCCACACCACCGTGACGATGCCCAGCAGGTTATGCATGTCCAGCCATTTGACGCCGCGCCCCTTCTGCTTGCGTACCGTGCCGAAATCCTGCTTGCGCATGAATGGCTTGTAGACCACTACGCCCGAGATGACGGCAATCACCAGCAGCAGGCCCATGAGGCCAAGAAACAGCTGCCCGGGCAATCCAGCGTACATGTCTTTGTGCAACTGAAGCATGACCGCCATGAAACCCTGGTCGTTGGGCTGGTCCAGCACCTTCGCGGTGCGTGAATCGATGGCCACCGTCCAGAACTCGTCCGGCGGGGCATCGACCTTGCTGGCCATGGAAACGATCGTGATGTTCGGGTGTTCTTCCTCGTCCCAGAACATGTAGCGCACCACCTTGTTGGGCTGCGCCGCCAATGCGCTTTGAACGATCTTGTCCAGACTGACATTGGCCGTGCCTTCGGGCATGGGCGGCGCCTCGACCACGCCGGAAAGCTGCTCGATTTCTTCGTGGAAGACCAGCGGCAGTCCTGTCAGGCAAAGCATCAACAGGAAGATGGTGCAGACCAGGCTGGTCCACTTGTGGATGAATACCCAGGTGCGAAGGTGCATTTTCTTAGAAACCTATCGTCGCCGACAGCATGACGATGCGGCCTGAACCAAGGTACAGGTAGCCGTCGGACACGTTGTTTGCGGAACTCGACGTCGCCCAGTAGGCCTTGTCGAACAGGTTTTCGACATTCAGGCGTAGTGTGAGGTCTTTGCCTGCCACCTTGGTTTTATAGCGCGCGCCGGCATCGAAGGTGGTGACCGAAGGCAGCTTGTACTTGTTGCCCTGGTCAGCGTATTGTGAACCCGTATAGACCATCCGCGCATTCAAGCCGAAGCCGGGGGTCAGCACATTGTCCCAATCCACGCCCAGCGAAGCCTGCACATGCGGCACGCCCACGGCGTCATTGCCTTCGTTGACGCCGCCCGCCATTTCGTCGAGCTTGCCGCGCATGAATGTTACGCCGCCCAGCACCCGCACGTCTTTCGCCACTTCGCCGAAAGCGTTGATTTCCAGGCCGCGGTTCACCTGCATGCCGTTTTCAGCAAGCGAATTATTGAATACCGTGGCGCTGGGCCGCTTGATCTGGTACAGGCTTACCGTGGTGGCAAAGTTGCCCCAGTCGTATTTGGCGCCGACTTCAAACTGTTTGGTTTTCATCGGCGGCAGCGAAGCCGCCGTCGTCACCGACGGAGGCGTAGCCGACGCGCCTTGGGACAGGCCTTCGATGTAGTTGGCGTAAAGCGACAGGTTGTCGAGGGGTTTCACGACCACGCCCACAACCGGCGTAATGGCGGATTCTTCATACCCAGGACCATCCGGCGCATTCGTAGGCGTGGGAAAGTAGACGTAGTTCTGCTGTTTGACCGACTGATGGCGCGCACCCAGGGTCAGTTGCACACGGTCTTCCATGAAGGACAGCGTGTCGGCCAGGGCATAGCTGGTCAGCGTTGCGGAGGTGTATCTGCCCGTAGGATTCGCTATGCCATCCACATTATGGTAGTCGCTGGGCGGCGCGACAGGGTTGTACAGATTGTTGGGAATGGAGGCATAGCCCCAGGGAAAAACAAAGCCGATGTCGGTATCGGTGGTCATGCGCGAATAGCTGGCAGAGACCTTGTGCTTGACCGCGCCGGTTGCAAACTTTGCGGTCAGGCCGGTTTCAAAGCTGGTGGTTTCGGGCTTGAATATCTGCCAGGCCGGGGTCGAAGTGTAGTCGCCATTCATGCCCGTCAAGGTTGCATTGCCGGCAACCGCATCCATTTTGTGCCTGCGATTGCCCAGAGCGGCATGCACGGTGATCTTGTCGGTGATGTCGTGCTCGATGCGCCCCACGACCGACGTGTCGTCCATGATGACACGGCCATAGCCCGGATAGTTCAGGCTGGTGTCGGACGGCGCGCCGGGCAGGCTGGCAAGCGTGGGAGATATTTGAAATTGGCGCACTTCGTTGTCGATTCGCTGCGACACATGCATGACGTCCAGCGAAGCCCGGGTGCGCTCGCCGCGATAATCCAGCGCGACGGAAAACAGCCCTTCCTTGTCTTTCTGGTCGTCGATCGTCGTGTTGCCGTTGCGATAGGCCCCATTGAAGCGGATGCCGAACTGGCCGCTGTCGCCGAAGCGGCGCCCCAGATCGACGTGCGTGCCGAATTGCGAGTCGGACCAATAGCTGGCGGTCACGCGCGCTATCGGCGTATCGGTGGCGCGCTTGGGCACGATATTGATGGCTCCCGCCACATTGCCGCCCGGGGCCATGCCGTTGAACAAGGCCGAAGGGCCCTTCAGGATTTCCACGCTTTCGGCGATTTCCATCGGGACGCGGTAGTAAGGCAGCACGCCGTACAGACCGTTGAACGCGACATCCTGGCTGCTGAAGCTCAAGCCTCGGATGGTGAAGTCTTCGTTGATGTTGGTGCGCCCGCTGCCCATGCGCACGGAGGGGTCGACGGACACCAGATCCGCCAGGGTGCGCGCCTGCTTGTCCTCGATCAGTTGCGAAGTGTAGCTGTTCAGGTTGAACGGGGTATCCATGAAATCGGAAGCACCCAACATGCCCAAACCACCGCCCTGGGTGACTTGCCCTCCCGCATAAGGCGTTTGCGCCGGGGATTCCGCTATGCCGTGAACGGTCACGGCGGGCATGGTGGTCACCTCGCCCGAGGACTGTGTAGTCTGCGCATGGGCGCTTGCCAATGGCCACGCCATGCAAACGCACGCCGCGTGAAGGGCCACGGCAAGCGTGCTGGGGCGGGCGGAAAAGCGCTTTGCGCCTCGGTTATGTCCGAAGCGGGGGGAAGCATGCATGTTATTTGTCCCGATATCGATATGCCTCAACCTGGAGACAAGCATGTATATCTGCATCCAAGGTTGATTCTAATAATATAAATAGGAATGGTTCCTATTTATACATTACACGAAATTACATTCGCATCAAACAATTGTTTTGTTTCAAGAGCCCTTGCTGCATCACAGCGTAGTCACATAACCGCGATGGCATCGGAGTGCTGGCTTCTTGCTTACGAGCCTAATGGGGATTACGAATGCCGATACGCACCAGCTGCCGGGAGGTATTACAATGACAATCTATGCTATTTTTTGTCATTGGAGCGCCGCATGTCATTAAACGTATCGTTGCCCACAGAGATGGAAAATCGCGTCAGGGAACATGTCGCCTCCGGCATGTACGGCTCAGCCAGCGAGGTAATCCGTGAAGCGTTGCGTCTCTTTGAGGCTTATCAAGCAACGCGCGAGTCGAGCTTCTCAAAGCTCAAGGCCGATATAGCCCAAGGCCTGTCTGATATCGAAACAGGTCGGGTTGGCGATCTCGACATGGAGAGCATCAAACGGCAAGGCCGTGAAGCGTTGGCTGCACGCAATACCGCCAAATGAGCAGCTATCGGATTCAACGTACCGCCAGCGCAAACAACGATTTACTGGAGGCCTGGCTATACGTGGCCGAAGACAGCCTCGACGCCGCCGACCGGCTGCTCGACAGGATCGAAGCAGATACTCGCTCACTACTGGAACATCCTCGAATGGGAAGGGCACGAGACGAACTGGCGGCGGGCTTGCGCAGTTGGCCCACTTCCACACCCTACATCGCGTTTTACTTCTTGCAAGGCACCGACATTATCATCGCCCGCGTCCTGCATCACTCGCGAGACATCCTAACGATCGACGCATGGCCCAACCGGTAAGCAGTATCCGCCACGATGCTAGTCCAATTGACTTTGGACAGCGCCCACCGCGGACAAGGTGATACGCAGAGCCAACCGCACCGCATTGACCGCAGCTTATGCGGCAACTCCAAAATGAACGGCGTTCGCTATAAAGGTTGACTCAGGGCATGCGCCGGCTGCTGGCCCATTGCACTAGCAGAATGCTCGCCAGCACCGCCACCAGTCCAACCATGGACATCCCCTTGATGCTTTGGCCAAGCAGCGCCCAGCCCAGCACCACCGCCGTCACGGGGCTGATCAGGTTCAACGACGAAACCGCCACCGGCGACAGGCGGGCTACACCCCGGAACCACAGGAAATAGGCCAGCAAGGCTCCGCCCAGCGAAAGATAGGCATAGCCCGAGGCCTGGAGCAGCGTCACCGACCGCAGCGGCGGATCGAACAGCAGGGCGAAGGGCGCGATCATGAGGCCGGCGATGAACAACTGCCACCCGGTAAAGGCGAGCATGGGCAGGCTGGTGCTCCAGCGGCGCGTCAGGTAAGTGCCGAAGGACATGCTCAACGCGCCCGCCGCCGCGGCGGCCACGCCGACGGGATCCCATACCGAGCCGGGCGACAGCAGCAGCGCACCCATGCCCACCACCCCCATTATGGCCGCCCAAAGCGCCAGCCGGGCCGGCTGTATGCGGTCGGCCGCCCACACGATGCCCATGATCAGCAAAGGCTGGATCGCCCCCACCACCGAAGCCAGGCCGCCCGGAAGGCGGTACGCCGCCACGAACAGCATGGCCTGGAAAAAACCCAGGTTCAGGGCGGCAAGGATCAGCATGCGGCCCCATTCCTTGCGCGGCGGAAACAGGCGGGTGTACAGAATAAGGATGAGGCCGGCGGGCACGATGCGCAGCACCGCGGCGGTGAACGGGCGCCCGGGAGGCAGGATTTCGGTGGTGACGATATACGTCGTGCCCCACAGCACCGGGCCGATCGACGTGATGAGCACGTCCCACCAAGGCGAGGTCTGCCGCGACGAAGACATATATTTACCTTGAAAGCGAATTCCAGATGATAGCAGCGCTCGGGAGCAAGAACGGCAGAAACGCTCGAAGCGAAAAGCCGACCGCGACCGTTCCCGCAGCCCGCGCTCCTAGATCCATGCCAGTGTCGCCCACACCACCAGCGGTATTGTCAGCACCGAAAGCAGGTTCCCCAGCAGCACGACATTGGCGACGGTTCTGGGCTCCACGTTGTATTGTTCGCACAATAAATAATTGAGCACCGCCGGCGGCAGCATGGCCGACAGCACGACTAGGCGCGACCACTCGGGTGTGAGCGGCAGCAGCCACAAGACCAGGGGCAAGGTCACGGCGGCGGCCAGCAAATACAGCACATTGATGCGCAGGGCCGGCCACACCCCGGAGATGCGGTCGCGCGACATGCGCACGCCCAGGCTGAACAGCATGAGGGGAATGGCGATCTGCCCCGCCAGATCAGCCGTGGTACGCACGAACGGCGGCAGATGGTCCCGGTACGGCGCAAGCAGCAGGCCCAGCACGGCGGCCCATACATTGGGGTTGCGCAGCCACAGCCAGCGGCTGCTGCGGCGCGACAGCAGGAACAGCCCCAGCGAAAACTGTAGCACGTTCGACAGAACGAACAGCACGATGATGGCGCCCAGCTGGCTTTTGCCGTAGGCCAGCATCATGAGGGGAATGCCCACGTTGCCGGTATTGCGGAACATGCCGGGCACCGTCAAGGCCGCGCGCGGCATCTTGCAAAACGGGCTGAGCAAGCCCAGCAGCAGGCCCGGAACCACGATGATCAGCACACCCGCCACGGCCAGCGGCCAGCTCTGGAGCAAGTCGACCGGATACTCGATCATGACCGACAGCACCAGCGCCGGGCAGAACACCATGACATTGGCATGGTTCACGAAGCTCATGTCGGGCTCGTAGCCCTGCCGGCGGCCAAACAGGAACCCGATGCCCGCCATGGCGACGACGGGCAGAACAATGTTCAAAAGGGTAAGCAGCATGGCGGCGGTATTTGTTCCGGAAAGGCGAAGCGAAAAGTGTACAGCAGGGAATGAACTCGAACCCAGCTACACGACCAAAGCCAACCAGGACACCAGCTGCTTATTCCATAGACTTGTGGCAAGCCAAGACGCATGGACGGCATAATACGCATGCCACATAGACTTTCCCGGAAGGAGCAGGCAAGGAACTGCTTTAACAAAGGATAAAATAACCAACTTCCAACAACAGGAATTGCAAATGAGTCATTGGCCAAGAATCTTGCGCCGAATCTGGACGATGCTCCATCATGGCTCGCGGCGCAAGGCTCGGCAGTTGCATCGCATGTCGCACAGAACGCTTCAATTCAGCCTGCTGCTGGCTGGCGCGGCGATGGTTTCGTTCATGTCGCTGGGTTTTGCCCGCATGGTCGATCTGGCGCTACATTGGAACGCGACATGGATAGCCCGGGTGCCTTGGGCCATCTGGATCGCATTGCCGCTGGGAATGGTCTGCCTGCGCTGGGCCACCCTGCGCTTTGCGCCCAACGCGGCAGGCAGCGGCATTCCGCAAGTCATCGCCTCCTTGTCATTGCCAGCCAGCTCGGGACGGCTCAAACTGGTTACCCTGTACGAATCGATGTGGAAGGTACCCCTGACATTCCTGGGGTTGGTACTGGGCGCGTCCATCGGGCGCGAAGGGCCATCGGTTCAGGTCGGTGCGGCACTGATGCTGGCGTGGGGCCGGTTGTGCAAAAAAATGGGCGTGCCGTTGACAGGTGTCCAGACGAACGAGCTGATCGCCACAGGCGCGGCTGGCGGCTTGGCGGCAGCCTTCAACGCGCCGCTTGCCGGCGTAGTGTTCGCCATAGAAGAACTGGGCCGGGGCACCGCGCTTCGTTGGCAGCGCCTAGTGCTGCTGGGTGTACTGGCCGCCGGTTTTATCGTGGTAGTGTTTGCCGGGAACAACCCATATTTCGGCACGTTCACAGGGCATGCGCTAGAGCACAATATGGCGGGCTGGGTCTTGCTGTGCGGATTGGTTTGCGGCATTGGCGGCGGAATATTTTCCTGGCTGCTCAGCAAGGGCGCCGCCGCATTCGCACCCGCGCGCTGGCGCGACTGGCTATGCCGGCGCCCCCTTCATTTGGCATTTTTCATGGGCCTGATTCTGGCGGCGCTGGGGTTGCTGACCCACTATACGGTTTTCGGCACCGGCTACGAGGTGGCGTCTTCCGCGATGGCCGGGCACTCGCTGGAATCGCCCAGCTTCGGCCCGGCAAAGCTACTGGCAACCGTGGTCTCCTACTGGGCGGGCATTCCAGGCGGGATATTCACCCCGGCGCTGACCGCAGGAGCCGGCTTTGGCGTTGAACTGTACCGCTGGACGGGCGCGCTGGCCGATCAACGTGTACTGGTGCTGCTGTGCATGGCGTCATTCCTTGCCGCTGCCACCCAATCCCCACTGACAGCCAGCGTCATCGTCATGGAAATGACTGGCAGCCAGCCAATGCTCGTGTGGCTGCTGATCGCTTCGCTGTGCGCTTCGCTCGTCTCGAGGCTGTTTTCACCGCAGCCGTTCTATCATTATTCGGCCGGGCGTTTTCGCCAGCAGGTGCGTGAAAGCGATATTGCTCTGGCCAAGACCGCGTCGGCCGCCTCCCCCAAAATCCCCCCCTCGGGCGTTGAAGGCAAACTGGTCGACTCTGGGCCGTAACCAGAATTCAACCTCTTTGAGCGTGATCTCCCCCCACCCTCTATGGCTGGTTCCCCGCCAGACTCACCGGGCAGAAACGCGGCGCTATCGCGAGCCCGACGTCCACGGCTCCCTTACATCATTAATAATTCTATTTATTTCTTATTGATTTAAATTGTTTCCCGTATAATTCCCTGCAGAAATAAGCGCCGGAAGCCCTTAGCCGGAATCCCATGCAACCAGACCTTCCATGAAAGCGCCTGCCATGGAACGACCTATCAGCCCCCGACGACCCATGAACATAAAAAACTGCGTTTTTGCCTGTTGCCCCTGATCGCTTCGGTCCTGGCCGCGTGCAACAGCGGATCCGGCGGCGGGCAGGCCGACCTGGCCTGCGCGGAAACAGGCCCCTATGCCTGCCAGACCGGGGACACCGAACCGCTGTATACCTTCCAGTGGGCGCTGAACTATGCGGCCAGCTACTTCAAGGACTTTCCCGATGTTTTCGGCGGCGGCCTGGATCTGAACGTAGAACCGGTGCACCGGATGGGCATCAAGGGCCAGGGAGTCAATGTCCTGGTGCTGGACACCGGAACCGATCTGCACAATGAAGACCTCGCGCCCAATGCCGACTACAGCATGTCCTGGAATTTCGTGACGCAGCAGGACGACCCCTATCCGGACCTGAACGCCAACAGCCCGGCCCACGGCACGGTCGTCGCCGGCATCATCGCCGCGGCCCAGAACGGCAAGGGGGTCATGGGCATTGCCCCGCGGGCCACGATAGGCGGCGCGAACTACCTTAGCGGCCAAAGCCAGGTGTTCGCCGCCTATGGCGGGGCGCCGTGGTCCGGCAAGGCGGACGTCTTCAATGCCTCCTTCGGCGGAGACACCGTCGCAACACCCTACGAATCCGACATCGACAACGACACCACGACCGCGCTCCGGGGCATCAAGAACCTGCGCAACGGCAAGGGCGCCATCTTCGTCAAGGCGGCCGGCAATTCCTTCAACCCCGGCCTGTGCGGAAGAACGGCCGCCTATTTCGACTGCACCAACCCAGCCAACGACGTCTCGGTGCTGGAGTCCAACGTCATCACCGTCGCCGCGCTGAATGCCAAGGGATCGGCAAGCAGCTACAGCAGCGCGGGCTCCGTGGTCTGGGTGACCGGACTGGGCGGGGAATACGGCGGCGCGGGCAACTACGGCGAAGGCAGCCAGAACGGCGATGGCCCGACCATCTTCAGCACGGACCTGCGCGGCTGCATCTACGGGTTCAGCTACACGGGCGCGGAAACGCCCTTCCTGCGCGGGCAAACCGTGCGCAACGGCCGGCCCGACAACCCCGATTGCGACTACACCTACATGAATGGCACATCGGCGGCCACCCCTACCATTGCCGGCGTGGTCGCGCTGATGCTCGACGCCAATCCCGCGCTGACCTGGCGGGACGTGCGCGATATTCTACGGATATCGTCGCGCAAGGTGGACGCCGACTATCTCCACCACATTCCCAGAAAAGGCGACAAGCCCTATGGCTCTCTGGAAGACCTGGCCACCAACCAGCCCACCGGCCAAATGGGAAGCGCCGCCGACATCCACGATGGCGCCGTGGCATTCCCAATGGACCTGGGCTGGCAGAAGAACGCCGCCGGATACGAGTACTCGAACTGGTACGGCTTTGGCGTGCCGGACACCGAAAAAGCCGTGGAACTGGCGCGGCAATACAAGAACAACCCCAGTCTGAGCCGGGCCAAGGATGTCCAGATTCCCGATTTCAGCGAAGTGGCTTATTGGCAACTGGATCCATTGTCTGGCACGGAAACCTCGGAATACGCCGGCGCCAACATCCGCATAGGGGCATTCCCCTACCAGCGCGTCACGTCCCTGGGCACGTTCAAGGCGGGTACGCAAATCGTGGATCAATTGCAGGTTCGGCTGTCGGGCGAAGATGTCTGCCTGGGCTCGCTGGGCATTGCCGCAAAATCGCCCTCGGGCACGGTTTCCTTGCTGAAGCTGCCCAACGACCACTTCAAGGCCAACGGGATCGACAGCTTCAATGCCTACACGCTGGGAAGTTTCGCGTTCTACGGCGAGCAGGCCCAGGGCGACTGGGAGCTGTTCGCCATAGCCGCCAATCCGGACACGCAGATCGAAGTGGTCGAAATCATCGATAATCAGGTTCGTACCCGTCTATCTACCGAATGCCCTTCCACGGACGGCAGCGGCGGGCCCATCGACTTCAAGCTGCTTACCGAAGCGCGAATCATTGCACAATAGACCGTGCCATCGTTTTTCCAGGATCACTCCATGACAAAAAGCTTTCGACATGTTCTCGGTCTTCTTGGCGTTTCGCTGGCGCTGGCCAGCCATGCCGCGTTCGCACTGACCCCGGGACAAAAGCTGTCCGAGGCGCAGATCGCGCAATTGGGCGATCTGCAGGTGTACGACATCGGCGGCACCAAGGTCAGGGTCATTCCCTCGCAGCAGTCCGGCCAGCAGGAAACCTTGCTGGTCAACGCCCAGGGCGTCGTGGGCAGCAGCCGCAACGAAGTCACGATTTCACAGGCGTCGGAGAGCAGCGTCCAGGCCAAGCTGCAGCAGTTGACGCCTCAGCCGGCGTCGGTGCAGCATTACGAACCGACCGGCATCACCGTCTTGCGGTATGCCGAGTTTGGCCAGGCCGTCGAAGGCCTGCGCGCGCTCAAGGCGGCGCTGCCCGGCGCCAAGGTACGGCTGGGGGTGCGATTCAGCACGCCGGTTCCCAACTAAGCGCTCGCAGCCGATCCATGCCTCGAGACTGACCGAACAGGTGCGGGAAAGCCTATTCCGTTTCGATGTGCATGGCGCGGCTGGCCAGCAGCCCCGACCAGATGGCGCCGCCGATCAGCAGGCAGAAAAACACAGCCACGGCGTTCCAGTTGCCCGTATGGTCGTGCAGGAAACCGACGGCCAGCGGCGCCATGGCGGCCAGCGTGTAGCCCACGCCTTGCGCCATTCCGGATAACGAAGCCGCTATCTGCGGGTTGGGCGAACGCAATACCAGCAGCGCCATCGCAATGCTGAACATGCCGCCGAACCCCAGGCCGAAAACGGTCGACCACACATACACGGCCGAAATACTCCCGTACAGCATGCCCATCAGGCCAACCAGGACGAGCACCATCATCGCCAGCGTGGCGAGGCGCTGGTCGCGCCCCCGGGTCGCCAGCCAGGGGCCAGCCAGCGACGTGGAAAGCTGCACCGTCATCAGCGACGCCAGGACGAAGCCGGCCTTTACCGGAGTGAGCCCGCGATCGATGAGAATCAGCGGCAGCCAGCCGAATATGCAATAGGCAATGGCGCCCTGCGCCCCCATGAACAAGGTAACCTGCCAGGCCAGCCAGCTGCGGCGCAGCTTGGGCGCCGCAGCGCGGACGCGGCCTCGCGGATGCTCGCCCGAACCCGCTTGCGGCCACCAGACCACGATGGCGGCGGTGGCCGGAATCAGCCAGAACGCCAGCGCCCAGCGCCAGTCGCTGCCGGGAATCTGCTCCAGCGGCACCGTCACGCCGGCGGCGATGGCCGCGCCCAGCGCCAGGGCCGTGGTGTAGACGCCCATCATCATTCCCGCCTGCTGCGGGAAATGCTGCTTGATGATGCTGGGCAGCAGCACCATGACGACGCTTATGCTGAAACCCACCACCAACGTTCCGGCAAACAGCCCGAACACGCCCAGGGTGCTGCGCAGGCCGATGCCCGCAACCAGCACCAGCAAGTTCACCAGCAACAGGCGCTCGGCCGATTGAAAGCGCAGCAGACTGGGAGCCAAAGGCGCAAAAGCGCCAAAGCACAGGATGGGCAGGGTCAGCAAGGTTCCCAGGGCCAACGCGGACAAGCCCAGGCTTTCGCGCAGCGAATCGATCAACGGGCCCACGCTGATCAGCGCCGGCCGCAGATTCATGCCCACGAACACAATCGCGAACATCAGCATCAGCTTCGATGTCGCCGAGGGCTTACGGAGAGAAGAATCGTGCGAAGAAGACGATGGCTGGGCTTCGAGCGGCTGCGGTTCGGGTGAGTTTGTCTGCATGTAATTATTGAGCGTCTGCTAATAGCCGCAGTGTGCCATAAATCCTCACGCACGGCCCTACCCTGTCAACAAGGGCCGGGCAGGCGCCACGATGGCAGACCTTAGAATCCCGGGGCGGCCTGCATGTTTTGCAGAAGATCGATGATGTCCGCCTTAAGCCGGTCCAGCAACGGCGCCGGCAAAGCGTCCGAGGCGCCGAGGGCGCGCAGCCAGGCGATCAGCCCCTCGTCGCCGGGGTCGGCGATGCGCCGGCTGACCGCATCGTGCAGGGCTGAGACGCCTTCGCCCTGGTATTTGTCGGCCAGGTAATCCAGCATGTCCGCTTCAAGGACCTTGGGGCTCATGGAAAACATGCCGCCGCCGCAGCACCGGCACGACATGCCGTGCTGCATGGTCTTGCCCGCCGCGTTCCAGAGCGTCAGGATGAGCCTATCCTGATTTTCCAGGCCAGGAGATTCGGACGGGCGAACCATGCTATGGCTTCCCGCTTTCCTGCCGCACCTGCGCCAAGCCTTCCAGCCGGCCTTGCAGCTCGCGGACCCTGCGCTGGGCGGCCGGCGATGCGAGTTCATCGTCTGCAATGTCGAAACCGATCTCCTTCTGCAGGAGATCGCGCGCGGCCTGCAATTGCTCGGCTATCCGCGCCTTCTGGCTGTCTCCGGAACGGCCCCTGGGCAAAATGGCGACAATGGAGCAAAGCGGATCGCCCGCTTTCCTGAGAATGGGCACGACCGCCACCGTGGCGGGAATAATGGCGTCCCTGGTCCAGTAGATTTCGCTGTTGCGTATGGCCTGCGACATCTCCGCGATTTCCTGGACGGTGGGAAAGTCCAGCCCGTCGGCCTTGGCGTCGGCGCGCTCCTTGCGTAACAGCCGGGCCGTTTCCGACGCGGGCAAATGGGCAAGAAATACCCGGCCCGTTGCCGAGTGGATCAAGGGAAGAGCGGTGCCGACCCGGAGCACGGTTGGCAGGTAGGCGCCGATTTCCAGGCGCACCAGGGTCGGCCCCAGCTCCGTCCACACGTACAAGCCCACAGAGCACCCTGTATTGGCAGCCAGGGCGCTGACGACTTCCTGGGCGCTGCCGATGGCGTCGTGCCGGTTCAACGCCGCCAGGCCGATGCGCAGCGCCGTCGGGCCCAGATCGTACATGCCGCTGGAGATGGACTGCTTGACGACGCCATAGCGCACCAGTGTGACGAGATAGCGGTGCAGCTTGCTGGGAATGAGCCCCGTCCTTCGGGACAATTCGCTGAGCCCGATGGCGCTGCCTTCCTGGGTGATGATGCCAAGCACATCCAGCGCCGTCTCGACGGTCTGGATTCCGACCGGCTGCCCGCTGTTGCGCTTGGGGCGTCCGCGTGCGACTGCAGAACTGATCATGGATAGAGTATTTATAGTAGGAGGGTCTGCTAGATTAGTGTCACCCGACGCGATTGACAAGTTCACCCAGCTCTCCGATCTGTATTTTGACCACGTCGCCCTGATTCAGGAACTCCCCGCTTTCCGCCCCCGTTCCGGCCGGCGTGCCGGTCATGATGACGTCGCCCGGGTATAGCGTTAGCCGGCTCGATAACTGCACGAGCTGTTCCGCCGCGGTGAAGATCATGTTCCGGGTGGTGGAATCCTGCCTCAATGTATCGTTGACCCACAGCTTGATGGGCAGGGACTGGATGTCGTCGACATCGTCCAACGGGGTCAGCCAGGGCCCTAGCGGGCACGACCCGTCAAAGCTCTTCTGGCCTATCCAGTCGTACTTGAAGGGCGAGCGGATATCCAGCTGTTCCCTTTGCAGGTAATCGCGGGCGGAAAAATCGTTGCCGATGGTGACGGCGGCGACGCAGTCCAGGGCGTTGTCCAGGGTCAGATGGCGGGCACGCACCCCCACGACCAGGGCAAGCTCGGCCTCCCAGTCCAGCTTGCTCGACTCCACGACGATCTCGGCCCCGGTTCCCACCACGCTGGCGGGCGACTTGATGAAATGCCAGGGCGTCAGCCCCACATCGTGCGGATCGGGTTCCGGCTTCAGGCCCAGCATGCGCTCCATGCTCTGCACATGGTCTTTGTAGTTGGCCCCCGCGCAGTAGATCGCCGGCGGGCGCGGAACCGGCGCGGCAAGCTTCACGCTGGACAATGCCAGCCCGCCGCTCGGCGCCGACCTAGCGAAAGCCGCCAGCTTGGGGCGAGCGGCCTCCCAATGCTCGAGCACGTCGAGCATGGAATACGGGCGGCTGCCGCCCAGGACCTTTGAAAGCTCGAATACGTTTCCACCCACCAGCACACCCGCGGCGATCCCGCCGTCCGTGTAGTAGCTCAACAATTTATACGACATGAATACACTCCTCTCCAATCTTGTTCAAATCTTGGCGTCACACCGGCAATTCGGCATCGCCATGCGCGCGGGCTTCACCCGTGCCAGGATCGATCTCGACGCCGTAGTCGCGTCGCGCCGACTCGAGGCTGACGTAGCCCTGCGCAACGTCGTAGGCCACTTTTTCCGCCGGACGCAGGCGCGGGTCGCCGTACCCGCCTCCCCCTCCCGAGCGCAGCCTCAGCGCATCGCCTTTTTTCAGCCGGCGACGGGCAAGCTTGGCGTTGGGCAAGGCTTCTTCCCATACCCCATCGACACGCACGCCCACCGAATTGCCGTCGGCCTGCATGCCCCCGTTCAGTCCCCAGGGCTTGCACTGCGCGCGTTCTATCGAAGTGTCGAACGAGAACGGCGCAAGCGCCTGGACGACCAGGTCGGCGCCCAGGCCGCCACGGTGCTGGCCGGGGCCGCCGCTGTCCTGGCGCAGCGCATAGCGCTCGATCAATATGGGGTATTTGGACTCGATCTGCTCGACGGGACTGTTATGCGTATCGCCATCGTTGATGCAGACCGTCACGGAAACCCCGTCTTCCGTGGATTTCGCCCCCCAGCCGCCGCCCAGCGGCCCGATGCTGGCGATATAGAAGCGCCCGTCCTTGGGGGAAAAGCCGTGCAGGGTCGCCACGACGAGGTCGGCATGGTGCCCGGCAATGACGTGGTCGGGCAAGGCCGGCGCCAGCGCCTTGAAGATGGTGTCGATCACCGTCATGGGAAACGTCATCCACCAGCGCATCGGCGCCGGGCGCGTCGCACTGACGATGCTGCCTTCCGGCACGATCACGTTCAAGGAGCGGAAGCTGCCGTCGTTGACCGGATACCATTCGGGTGTCGTCAGGCACTTGTAGGCGACCTGGGCGCAGGCAATGCCCGTCGTGACGCCCGAATTGTAGAAACCGCTGACCTGGCGGCTGACCTCGGACAGGTCGATCGTGACCTGGCCGGCCTGCACGACTACCTTTACCCGTATCGGCACCGGCACGCCCAGGTTGACGCCATCGTCGTCCATAAACGATTCGGCCTCGTAGACGCCGTCGGGGATCTTGCCGGCATTGGCGCGCGCGGCGGCATCCGTGTGATCCATGATGGTGGCGATGGAGGCCAGCACCTCGTCCTTGCCGTAGCGGTCGAGCAATTCCAGAAAGCGCCGCTCGCCCGTGGTGACGGCCGTTATCTGGGCGCGCAGGTCGCCCATGGCAAGATCCGGCAGGCGCACATTGAGGGCGATGATGTCCAGCAGGTCCTGGTTGACCACGCCCGCGCTCTGGTACTTGAGAATGGGTATTTGCAGCCCCTCGGAATAAATGTCCGTGGTTACCTGCCCTATCGTTCCGCCCACGTCCAGCCAGTGCGCCATGCAGCAGGTGAACCCCTGGATTTCGCCTTCGTAGAATATGGGCAGGGTGAACGTGACGTGGTTGAGGTGGCTGCCCGTGATGTACGCGTCGTTGGTGACGATGATGTCCCCGGGATGGATGTTCTCCAGCCCGAAGTGGCGGATCTTGGCCTTGATGGTCTCCGACATCCCCCGGATGAACATGGGCAGGCCCAGCCCGATCGAAACGGTTTCGCCCTGCGCGGTGAACAGCCCCACGGTGAAGTCCAGGGCTTCGTAGATGATCATGTTGTACGCCGTGCGCATCAGGTTGGTCTTCATTTCCTCTGTGACGGCCAGCACCCCGTTGCGCACCAGTTCAACCGTGATGGGATCCACATTATGTTTTACCGCACTCATCGCTACTCTCCGATCTCGATATCAAGGTTTCCAAAGGGATCGACCACCACGCGGTCGGTGGGCAGCACCACCGTGGTCGACGCATGCTCTTCGATCAGGGCAGGGCCCTGGATGCGATCGCCGGCCTGCAGAAGCGTGCGGTCGTACACGGGGGTTTCCACGAAACCGGCATCGTCGAAGAACACCTGCTTTCTGCGAACCTGCGCCGCCGAAACCTCCCGGCCGGAGCCTGGGCCGCGCTTCTCCTGGGGCGGCTTGAGCATGGCGCCCGCCACGGAAACCCGCACGCTGACGATCTGCGCAGCCTCCTTGGGCGCGCAAGTGCCATAGCGCAGCAAATGCACGTCGTCGAAAGCCCGCTTGACGCCGTCGACGTCCCGGTTGTCGAAAAGCGCCTGGGGAAGCTCGACCGTCACAGCATGTTCCTGGCCCACGTAGCGCATGTCCGCATAGCGCTTGATGTCGATGGACTGGGCGCGGGTGGCGGAGGACAGGATCGCGTCCCGGCCGGCCTGCTCCATTTCCCGATACAAGGATTCGATGCCGTCGAACGCGGCCTCGGACAGCGCCTGGAAGCACGAACGCACGTAGTCGTAGCGCAGATCGCTGAAAAGCATGCCGTAGGCGGAAAAATGCCCCGGCGAAAACGGAATGACGACGCGGCGGATGCCCAGCTCGCGGGCGATGGCCGAGGCATGCAAGGGGCCGGCGCCGCCGTACACGATCATGGTGAAGGCGCCCGCGTCCAGCCCGCGCTCCGTCGTCACGCCCTTCACGGCATAGGACATGGCCGTTACCGCAATGCGCAAAATACCGTTGGCCGCCGTCTGCGTGTCCAGGCCCAACGGCCGGGCAAGATGCTCGTCCACCGCCCTGGTGGCGGCGCCCACGTCCAGCTTCATGCTGCCGCCCAGGAAGCACTCGGGGTCGAGCCGGCCCAGCAGCAGGTTGGCATCGGTGACGGTGGGCTGGGAGCCGCCGCGTCCGTAGCATGCCGGGCCCGGCATGGATCCCGCGCTGCGCGGGCCGACGCGCAGCGCGCCGCCTTCGTTCAGGGCCGCAATGCTGCCCCCGCCCGTGCCCACTTCAAAAATATCGATCATGGGAATCTGTATGGGCAGGGCCTTGGCGTAGCCGCCGATCAACGCGCTTCCCGTCGTCAGCGGAACGCCATTGCTGATCACGCCGGCCTTGGCGGTGGTGCCGCCCATGTCGAAGGCAATGGCCTGGGTCAGCCCGAGCTGGGCGCAGATGGCCTGCGCCCCGATGACTCCCGCCGCCGGACCCGATTCCAGCATCCTGACGCAATAACGCTTGGCGTCGTCGACGGGAAAAAGGCCGCCCGTGGACTGGACGGCATAGAAGTTGCCTTGGAATTCGCTTTGCGCCAGATGGGATTCGAGCTCCTGCAAATAGGACTCCACCCTGGGGCCGACGTAGGCGTTCGCGGCCACCGAAGAGGCCCGTTCAAACTCCCGGTATTCCTTCGACAGCTCGTGGGAAGCCGTGACGAACACCGACGGTATTTCCTCTTCGATGATCTCCTTGACCCGTTTTTCGTGCGCATCGTTGCTGTAGGAATGCAGCAGGATGACGGCGACGGCTTCGATGCCGCGCTCCTTGAGCTCCCGGGCGATGTCGCGCACCCTTTGCTCTTGCAGTTCTTTATGGACGGTTCCGTCCGCAAGAAGCCTTTCCTCGACCTCGAACCGCAAGGAGCGTTCGACCAGCGGCTGGTGCTTTGAGAAGTAAAGATTGTAGGCGTCCGGCCGGTTGATCCGGCCAATTTCGTAGATATCCCGGAAGCCCTCGGTAATGAGCAGGGCGGTTCGCGCGCCGCTGCGCTCGAGCAAGGTGTTGATGACGATGGTCGAGCCATGCAGGAAAATATCGGCGTCCTTGAACTGGACTCCGGCAATGTCCAGCGTATCTTGAATACCCCTTACCAGGCTGTCGTGCGTGGAAAGCGATTTGCCAAACAGCAGTTGCCGGCCGGTTTCGTCGAATGCCGCCAGATCCGTGAAGGTTCCGCCGATATCGACGGCCAGCCGAAGCCGGCGCTGTGCAGGTGTCGAAGTCGTGATGCTCATGGTGCTCTAAAAAATGCTGAATCCGCTCCGTCGACTCCGCGCGGATTCATTGTTGTCGGAATAGCCGGAGCAGGCCTCGATGAATAGGTGTTGACAGGCCCTGGTGCCTTCGCTCTAGGAGGCGATTTCGTCCAGAGCCCTGCCCTTGGTTTCCAGGCCGAACAGCGCTACCGCCGCGCCCCCGACCACTGCGGCCCCGCCAAACAAGACGAACACGGAATTGATGGAGCCGCCGGTAAGCAACGCTCCCACCACGACCGGCCCGATGATCGATCCGATTCTGAGCCAGCCGCTGGCCGTTCCCGCTCCAATGGCCCGTATCCGCGTGGGGTAGATCTCAGGGGCGTACACATACAGGCCGGCCAATAGAAAAGTGATGAACAGCATGCTTATCGATGCGCAGACCATGACCTCGAATGCGGGAACCGCGGTGCCCGCGTAAGCCAGGTAAAGCATGGGTATAGCGCCTCCGAAGAAGCCGATCATGAAGGTTTTGCGGCGCCCGATGTAATCGATCAGATAGATGCCGGCGAATGTCGCCAGGAACCCCACGATGTTGCTGAACATCCCGTAGCGCAGGGCCACGTCCACCGGCAGGTGGTACTCGGTGCGGTACAGCGTGGGCATCCAGGCAATCAGGCCGTATCCGGTCAATGACGTGCAAACCGCCATGATCCACACGCCCACGGTGCGAGCCGCCAGGCCGTCGGTAAGCAGTTGCTTGAACGAAGGACGGCGGTGGACGGGAGGAATGGTCACAGCCAACGGCGGCAGCGCCTCGCGTTTTTCAGCGGGCAAATGCCCTTCGATATCGGAAAGGATTTTCTCCGCTTCGCGGATGCGGCCGTTGGCGGCCAGCCACCGCGGCGACTCGGGCACCAGGCGAGGCAGCAACAGGCCGAGAATGATAGGCAAGGCTCCGATGAAGAACATGGACTTCCATCCGTAGGCGGGAATGACCCATACGGCGATGACCGATGTCAGCAGCACCCCGAACGAAAACCCCGACTCCAGCGTAAAGATGATCCGGCCCCGGTTCTTGGCCGGGCTGAGTTCGTTCAGATACGTGGCCGCGATGGGCACTTCGCCCCCCAGGCCAATTCCCTGGAGAAACCTGAATACGACGAAGATCACGAAACCCCAGGCATACGCCGAACCCAGGCTGAACAGACCCATGATCAGCAGTGCATACTTGAAGGCGGCGATGCGGCCAAAGCGCTCCGCCGCCGCGCCCATCAGCAGGGCTCCGATCAATTGGCCAAGATAGCCCATGGAGATCATTATCCCGATTTCGCCTGGCGACAGCTTCCATTGCACCGCCAGCACGGGAAGCACGAAGGCAATGGCAACGGCGTCGAAGGCATCGAAGACATGCCCCGTGGCGGCCACGGCCAGCAGCTTGGCGTGCCAACCCGAAACCGGCAGGCGCTCTATCCGCGCCGATATCAATGCAACGTCGCGGCGGCCTTCTTCCGCGCTACTCAGACTGCTATCCGTGGGTTGGGCCCCCACCTCCCTTTGTATTGCTCCTTCCATGTCGTCTCCTTTTAGTGAAATATTTCACTTTCTTGTAACCACCAAGAACAGCAAAACAGCATTCGTGCAATCGCCCTGCATGTTTCTTTCCGCCATTGCGGCGCCGATTCGGCTTTTCGATGCGGCTTTTTTATTTAGTGAAATATTTCACTTTTATATGCGGAACAGAGAACCAGTCGTTTTTTCTAAAATTATTAAATCAGCTTTTATCCGGATGCGCAAGAAAATTAACACGTCAAAAACAACCGGAACCGCGCATCGTCCGCCAAGCTCGCAAAGGCCCGTTCACGCCGTGGCTTTGCGCACAGGCCTTCTATAAATACATCAGCACCGTTGCGCCCAGCACATTCAGCAGCCCGATCAGCACCATGACCAGCCCGGCGATGGAACCCTCTTCGCGGCCCAGTTCGTAAGCCTTGGCGGTTCCGGCGCCGTGGGCGCCCACGCCCAGCAAGGCGCCGCGTGCCAGGGACGAGCGGATCGGCAGCCAGGACAGCATGGACTGGCCGATGATGGCGCCCAGCACGCCGGTCACCACCACGAAGATGGCCGTCAGGTCGGGAATGCCGCCGATATCGCCGGACACTTCCATGGCAAAGGGCGTGCTGATGGAGCGCGGAAGCAGGCTCAAGCGCAGCGCGCCGTCCAGTCCGAGCAGTGTGGCAAGGCACCAGCCGGTGGCGATGGCCGTGGCGCTGCCCGCCACCATGCCGATCAGCAACACCGGCCAATGGCGGCGCACCAGCGCGCGCTGCTCGTAAATGGGCACGGCGAACGCAACCGTGGCTGGGCCCAACAGGCTTACCATCCATCCCGCGCCCTGGATGTAGTCCTGATAGCTGACGTGCGCCGCCAGAACCACCGCGATCAGCAGTGCGGGCGCCAGCGCCAGCGGCGTCAGCCACCACCTGGCATAGCGCGCGTACAGCCGCTTGGCGATCACGTAAAAAACAATGGTCAGAACCGACCACAGCAAGCCGCCGGCCAGGGGCCTCACGCCATGCAACACGAATGCAGCCATGATTCAGCCCTGCCCGCCGCCGCGTTCTCGCCGGGACACCCAGGCACAGCAGGCGTCGACCGTCAACGCCGTAACCGCCATGACAGTCACGGTGCCCGCAAGAATCACCACAAGCACCTTCAGGCCGAGCAGCCCGATGAATTCGCCGTGCTGGGTGACGGCCAGCACGGCCGGCACGAAGAACAGCAGCATTTCCGCGAGAAACCATTGCGCGCCGCGACGCATGCTCATCGGGCTGATGCAGCCCGTCGCCAGCAAGGCCAGCAGCAGCGCCAGGCCGGCGATGCCGCCGGGCACGGGCAAATGCGCCAGCCGAACCAGTGCCTCGCCCAGCAGCCAAAAGCCGATGATCAAGCCGATTTGCGCAAGCCTTGCCCGGTGCAGGCCGCGCCGGAAATTTACGGTAAGGGCGCGTGTCTTCATGAATGGATCAACTCCTGTGAAGACAGTGTAGGTTTCATCCAAACCATTCTACAAATGACTTATTAGAATATTTTTGATTCGATATTGGAATAATATAAGGAGAATGGCGGCGCGGTTGAACCTGCCTGGAGGCCAGCTGGAGCCGCCCAGGCCACAACCCGCGCGGCCCGGCAACGAACCAGCACGGAGAATCCCATGGAGCTGCGCAATCTGCGGGCATTTGTCGAAGTCGTCCGCCAGGGAGGCTTTTCGCGGGCAGCCAAAGTTGTTTTTGCCACACAGCCCACGGTCAGCAAGGCCGTCAAGCAACTGGAAGAAGAACTGGGCACGCCGCTGCTCGAGCGCATCGGCCACCGCCACACGGTGACCTCGGCCGGCGAGGCGGTTTACCGCCACGCCACACGCATGCTGACGGCTCGCGACGAGCTCTTGTCCGAACTGCAGGACATCCAGGGGCTGCGGCGCGGAACGCTGCAGCTGGGCTTGCCGACCATAGGCTCGAACACGCTGTTCGCGCCGCTGTTTGCCATCTATCGCCATCGCTACCCCGCCATCGACATCCGGCTGGCCGAGCACGGCAGCGTGCAGCTCGAGGAAATCCTGCGGGCGGGCGACATCGAACTGGCAGCAACGCTGTTGCCGGTAAGCCATGAGTTCGAAAGCCAGGCGGTCCGCAAAGAGCCTCTTGTGGCGCTGATGCCGGCCAACCACAGGCTGGCCCGCCGTTCCTCGGTCAAGCTGGACGACCTGCGCACCGAGCCCTTCGTTCAGCTGGAAAGCGGCTTTGCCCTGAACCGGATCATTCTTCAGGCCTGCCATCGGCGCGGCTTCGAACCGGCGGTGGCCGCGCGCAGCGGCCAGCTCGACTTCCTGACGGCCCTCGTCGCGGCCGGGCTTGGCATTGCTTTTCTGCCGCGCCTGATCATGGACGAACGCCGGCAGGCCGGACTGACCCACGTCTTGCTGGACGAGCCCGACCTCAATTGGGACCTGGCCATGATCTGGCGCCGCGGCGCCTATCTGTCGCTGGCCGCGCGCGCCTGGCTGGAAATCGTGCGCGACGCGCACTCGGAAGAACAGGCGCCGGCGCCCAGGACGAAGCCGCAGCGGCCATCCGGCGCACCGCGGCCGCCTTCCAGAAACCGCCGTCCCTAGGAGCGTGGTCGGCAGACCTAGCAGCCAGTTGCTCGAAATCGGGGGCCCGGAGCGGGTGCGGTGTTAAGATTGAGCTGTATCCATACTTCAGAATTCCGGAGTCGGGCTCATGCCTTCACGCCCCATCTACATGGACTACGCGGCCACCTCGCCGGTGGATCCGCGCGTCGCCGACAAAATGACGCCCTGGCTGTACGAGCATTTCGGCAACCCCGCGTCGCGCACCCACCCATACGGCTGGGAAGCCGAGGAAGCCGTCGAGGAAGCCCGCACGCAGGTTGCGCAACTGGTCAATGCCGACCCCAGGGAAATCGTCTGGACTTCCGGCGCCACCGAATCCGACAACCTCGCCCTGAAAGGCGCCGCGCATTTCCATGCCGGGCGCGGCAAGCACATTATCACGGTGAAAACCGAGCACAAGGCGGTGCTCGACACCTGCGCCGAACTCGAGCGTCAGGGTTTCGAGGTCACCTACCTGGACGTCCAAAGCGACGGCCTGCTGGACCTGGACGTATTCAAGAAGGCGCTGCGGCCCGACACCGTTCTCGCATCCGTCATGTACGTGAACAGCGAAATCGGCGTCATCCAGGACATTCCCGCCATCGGCGACATATGCCGCGAAAACGGCGTCCTGTTCCACGTCGACGCCGCGCAGGCTACGGGCAAGGTCGATATCGACCTGCAAACTCTCAACGTCGACCTCATGTCTTTCTCGGCGCACAAGACCTGCGGGCCGAAAGGCATAGGCGCGCTGTACATACGCCGCAAGCCGCGCGTGCGCATCGAGGCGCAGATGCATGGCGGCGGCCACGAAAAGGGCTTTCGTTCGGGCACCCTGCCCACGCACCAGATCGTCGGCATGGGCGAGGCCTTCCGCCTGGCGCGCCTGGAAATGCACGACGAGAACCAGCGCATCGGCAAGCTGCGCGACCGGCTCTGGGAAGGGCTTTCCAAACTGGACGCGGTTTACCTCAACGGCAGTCTCGAACGGCGTTCGTGCAACAACCTGAACCTGAGCTTCGACTATATCGAGGGCGAGTCCCTGCTCATGGCCGTCAAGGACCTGGCCGTTTCCAGCGGGTCGGCCTGCACCTCGGCCAGCCTGGAGCCCTCGTACGTGCTGCGCGCCCTGGGACGCAGCCACGAACTGGCCCACAGCGCCATACGCTTCAGCCTGGGCCGCTTCACCACGCAAGAAGACATCGACTTCGCCGTCAAGCTGATCACCGAACAGGTCGGCAAGCTGCGCGACATGTCGCCGCTATGGGAAATGGCGCAGGAAGGCATCGACGTGCATGCCCTGCATTGGGAAGACGGCCTGAAATAACGCGGCCAGGACCCCGTTACACCCCAGGGTGGGAAAGCCCGCTTTGAGCGCCCGTCAGCCATAAACGGAACTTGGTCAGCGCAGCCTCGTTGCTTTTGTCTTCGGGATAGGCAAAGTAGTAGGCGCCGGGGCTTTGCACCGATAGATCGGACAGCACCCGCAAAGCCCCGCTGTCCAGAAGATCGCCGATCAGGAAGCGCGGCAGCAGCGCCACGCCCTGCCCGGCGCATGCGGCGGCTATCAGCATGGACTGCACCTCGAATCGGGCCCCGCGCATGATGTTGATATGCGTCGCGCCTGCCGCGGCGCTCCATTCGCGCCATGCGTCGGGCCGGCTCATCAAATGCAATAGCGGCTGCCGCACGATCTCGGCGGCCTCCATGCTTTTAAGTTCCCTGGCGACTCTGGGGCTGCCCACGGGCAGCAGAACCTCGTCGAACAAATACTCGGTTTTCGCGCCCGGCCAGGAATCCGACCCGAAATAGAGCGCGCCGTCGATGGACGCCTCGTTGAAAAGAAACCGGCTGGTTCTGGCATGCACATTGATCGTAATGCCGGAATGCTCGCGATTGAAATCGCCCAGCCGGGGAATCAGCCACTGGGCGCTGACCGTAGGCAGCGCCGCGATTTCCAGCACCCGGCCTTCGCCTTCGTGCGCCATGATTTCCAGCGTCTGCCGCTCGAGCTTGTCCAGCGTCTGGGCGATATTCGCGCTGTAGACCCGGCCGGCGCGCGTAAGTATGACCCTCTGGCGAACCCGGCTGAACAACGCCACGCCCAATTGCTCTTCCAGCAAGGCGATCTGGCGCGACACGGCGCTGGCCGTCAAGGACAGCTCGTGCGCCGCGGCGGTCACACTCTCGTGCTTGGCCACCGTGGAAAACGCCAGCAGCGCCCCCAGGCTGGGAATATTTCTACGCATCGACTTATTTCCAAAAACTTGACATGTGTGAAAAACAAATCGTTTGTCGCATGGGCATATGCACCATTACCATCTAATTCATAAGAACTTTCATGCGGACACCGTGTGAATATATATCAAAAATATCAACAACCGGAGTTTACGGCCTACTTGCCAGCATAGCGTCGCCACTCGACGAATCCTGAACACGGTGGAACAAGCCACGCTCGACCACCCTTACGACCACGGAGACAAAACAATGCAAAACCCCTTCAAGCCTTATCTCAAGCCTATAGCCGCCGCGGCCTTCGCCGCCTGCTTCTGCGCTTCGGCGGCCCATGCCGCAACAGAACCGATACCGCTGAAGATCGGCGTAATCCTTCCGTTCAGCGGCGAGTTCTCTTCCTTCGGCAAGCAGATCAGCAACGGCATCAAGGTTTTCCTGAAGGAACACGGCGACGTGGTGGCCGGCCGGAAGATAGAAATGATCTACAAGGACGACACCGGCATCGCACCCGAAGTCGATCGACGCGAAGCACAACACCTGCTGGTGGCCGACAAGGCCGAGATCCTGGCGGGCTTCGGGCTGACGCCCTCGGCGCTGGCGGCGGCTCCGGTCGCCACCCAGGCCAAGCGCCCGATGATCGTCATGAACGCTTCCAGCTCCGTCGTTCCCTCGCGCTCGCCGTACATCGTGCGCGTGTCGTCGTCGCTGCCCCAGACCGCCATCCCCCTGGCGCAATGGGCCGCCAAGCACGGCATCAACAAGGTGTACACGCTGGTGGCCGACTACGCACCCGGCATCGACACCGAAAAAGCGTTCAGCAAGGCCTTCAAGGACGAGGGCAAGACCATTGTCGGCAGCGTGCGGGTTCCGGTCAGCAATACCGATTTCGCCAGCTACGTGCAAAAGGTCAAGGACGAAAAACCCGATGCCGTATTCGTCTTCCTGCCACCCGGCCCCGCCACCGTGGCGTTCGTCAAGCAATACCGCGAACGCGGCCTGCGCAAGGCAGGCATACGCCTCATCGGCACCCATGACTTGACCGACGAAACCCTCATCGACTCGCTGGGCGACGGCGTCCTCGGCACTATTACCTCGGGCTATTACTCACCCACGCACGACTCCGACCTGAACCGCAAGTTCGTCAAGGAATACGCGCAAATGTTCGGTCCTGACGACCGCCCCAACTTTCTTTCGGTGGACGGCTACGACGGCATGGCGGCCATTTACGCGGCGCTCGAGAAAACCGGCGGGAAGACCGAGGACGGCGCCAAGCTGATCGACGCGCTCAAGGGACTCAGCTTTGAAAGCCCGCGCGGCCCGATCAGCATCGACCCGCAAACGCGCGACATCACCCAAAACGTTTATCTGCGCGAGGTCAAGCGCGACGGCAAGCATTTAGTCAATGTCGAGTTCGACAAGATCGCCAACGTCAAAGCAGCCAAACCCTGAAAGGACATCATCATGGCAGTCAACAAGCAGCACAAGGAATTTCACACCATCGACATGGAGTCCGGCTGGGAACAGCCGCCGGGCTACCCGCCCGACCTGAACGTCCAGCAAAAGGTACTGGCGGGCGGCCTGGATGAAAAGGCCAAGCGCGGCTCGCAGACCCGCCTGCTGCGCTTCGGGCCCGGCGTCTTCACCACCCAGCCCTTCGTGCACGACTATTGGGAAGAGGTGTTTCTGGTCTCGGGCGACCTGAGCGTCGGCAACGACGAAAACGGCGAGGGCGGCCAGGCATTCCCGCCCAACACTTATGCCTGCCGCCCGCCCGGCGCCTACCACGGCCCCTTCAAATCCAACGGCGGCTGTGTATTGCTAGAAATCCATTACTACGATCCAGCCTGACCGCGAACCTGGGCAAAAACCCAAACGCAGGCCTCGTCCGTCAGGAACAGACCTGGCACGACATTTTTTTGAAACCGAAAACTTTCCAATGGGTGGTGGAGAAGCGCCGACCATTCAGGCCAAAGTTCGCCACCGTGTCGGCATGCAAACCAGCACATCGCAAGGAATTCAATCATCATGACTAAAGAAGTACCAGTAATCATTGCGGGCGCCGGCCCGGTCGGCATGATCGCGGCGGCGGATCTCGTGCGCCGTGGCATCCCGGTCACGGTATGCGAGAAGATGAACAGCCTGAGCCTGGAGTCCCGGGCGTCTACCTTTCATCCGCCCACCCTGGACATGCTCGACGACCTGGGCTTTGCCGAACCGCTGATGGCGCAAGGCCTGATCGCGCCGACGGTGCAATACAGCTCGACGGCCGACGGCGAGCTCGGCACCTTCAATTTTTCGGCCATCTCCGACCTCACCCGCCACCCCTACCGGGTGCAAAGCGAACAGTTCAAGCTGACGCGCATCATCCTGGATCGCCTCAAGGACAATCCCCTCTTCACCATCAAATTCGGCGCGCCCATCGTATCCATCGGCCAGGATCCGGAAGGCGTCGACATCGGCCTGCAGATCGACGGCGGCACGCAGCACCACCGCTGCCGATGGCTGATCGGCGCGGACGGCGCCAACAGCATTGTCCGGCGGGCCCAGGACATCGAGTTCGACGGCTTTACCTGGCCGGAACGATTCCTCGTCATCACCACATCCTTCGACTTCGCCTCGGCGCGACCGGGCGTGTCTTCCGTAAGCTATGTGGCCGATCCCGTGCGCTGGCACTTCCTGCTGCGCATCGTCGGCGCGTGGCGGGTGATGATGCCCGTGGCCGCCGAGAAGTCGGATGAGGAAGCCACGAGCGACGCCTACATCCAGGAATCGATGCGGCGCGTCCTGCCGCCCGGCGCCGACTTCGACGTCCAGCACGTAACGCTATATCGCGTGCACCAGCGCGTCGCCAAGTCGTTCCGCCTGGGGCGCAGCTTCCTGGCCGGCGACGCGGCGCACATCAACAACCCGCTGGGCGGCATGGGCATGAACGGCGGCATCCACGATGCCCTGAACCTGTCGAACCGGCTCGGCCGCGTCATCCTGGGCGAAGCCGACGAGGCCGCGCTCGATTCCTACGACCTGCAGCGCCGAACGGTCACGATGGAGGCGATCCAGGGCGACACCATCCGCAACAAGCGCAATCTGGAGGCCCGCGACGAAAACGACCGCAGGCAGTTCCGCGACCAGATCCGCGAAGCCGCGGCCGACCCCGAAAAAGGACGCGCGCTGCTGCGGCGCATCGCCATGTTCGACAGCCTCGAACGGGCCGCCTCCCTGGAGCCGGAAAAGGCTTGACGAAAAGGCCGGCGGATTGCCCGGCCGAAGCGCGGCGGGCCGTGGGCGGCGCGATGCCGCCTTCTTCAACATCGAAATAGTGAAAATGATTCTAAAGCTGAACATCGAAAGCCGCCGCGGCGCGGCGCCAGCGGACTTCGCCATCGACAACCTGGTCATCGCCGGCTGGGCGGGCCGCGACAAGGCCGCCGTGGAAGAACATATCGTCGAGCTGGAAGCCCTGGGCATCGCCCGGCCCGCCAGTACGCCCTTGTTCTACCGGGTGGCCGCCTCCCGGCTCACGACCCGCGGCGACATCCAGTGCTGGGGCACGGCATCCAGCGGAGAGGCGGAAACCGTATTGTTCACCGGCGCCGACGGTCGGCTGCACGTGGGACTGGGCTCCGACCACACCGACCGCAAGGTAGAGGCCTATGACGTATCGGTCTCCAAGCAGATGTGCGACAAGCCCGTCGCCGACACCGTCTGGCCTTTCGACGAAGTGGCGGATCACTGGGACAGCCTGATCCTCAGAAGCTTCATCCAGGAAAACGGCCGGCGCGTCCTGTACCAGGAAGGCAAGGTGGACGCACTGCTTGCGGCCACGGAACTGATCCGTGGCTACACCGGCTCGGACACGCTGGCGCCGCGCACCGCCATGTTCGGCGGAACCCTGGCCGCCATCGGCGCCATCCGCCCATCGGCCAGGTTCGAGGCCGAACTGGAAGACCCCGTACTCGCGCGCGTCATCCGTCTGGGCTATAACGTAGTTCCGCTGCCCGTTTGACGACAGGCTCTACGAGGGGCCGGTGCAGGCTCGCGCCGGATCTGCACACGGCTGCGCGGGGCCGGACCTGTCAACACCTAATAAGGAATCGCGAAGCCATGACACACTTCGAACCTACGCTGGCCAGCCTGGCGGGCGACCTCGCGGCGGGCCGCAGCAGCAGCCGCGCCCTGACCGAAGCCTGCCTGGCCCGGATTCACGACGACAAGGGAAACGGCGGCAACGCCTTCACCCTGGTCGATGCGCAAAACGCCCTGGCTGCCGCAAGCGCCATGGACACGCTGCGGCAAGCCGGCGCGGCGCCCTCGCCCTATGCCGGCATCCCCATTTCCATCAAGGATTTGTTCGACATCGCCGGACAAGTCACTACGGCGGGATCGACCATTCTGGCGAACGACAAACCGGCAACCACGGACGCGCCCGCCGTGGCGCGGCTGCGCCGGGCCGGCTTCGTCGTCGTCGGCCGAACCAATATGACCGAGTTCGCCTACTCCGGCCTGGGCGTCAACCCGCATTACGGCACCCCGCTCAACCCCTGGGACGAACAGGCGGCCCGGGTTCCTGGCGGTTCGTCCTCGGGCGCCGGCATCTCGGTGGCGCGCGGCATGGCCCATGGCGCCTTGGGAACCGACACGGGAGGCTCCTGCCGGATTCCCGCCGCATTCCTGGGGCTGGCGGGGTTCAAGCCCACCGCCAGCCGCGTTCCCCGCAGTGGCGCGATACCGCTGTCCATCACCCTGGACTCCGTGGGCCCGATTGCCCGCAGCGCGCAGTGCTGCGCCATCATGGATTCCATCCTGGCCGACGAACCGCTCGAAACGCCCTCCACGCCGCCAGTGAAGGGACTGCGATTCGTCGTGCCCACCACGGTCGCCCTGGATGCGCTGGATCCGCAGGTAGCCCGGGCTTTCGAGCACAGCCTGAGCCGGCTTTCAGCGCAAGGCGCGCATATCCAGGAACTGCCCTTCCCCGAATTCGGCGACATTGCCTCCATGAATGCGAAGGGCGGCTTTTCCGCCGCCGAGAGCTATGCCTGGCACCGGCGCCATCTCGAAACGCAGGGCGCCAGCTACGATCCGCGCGTTCGAATCCGCATCGAACGGGGCGCCTCGCAAACCGCGGCCGATTATCTGGACACCCTGGCCGCGCGGGCGGCGCTCGTCGAAACCGCGCGGGCGCGCATCGCCCCCTACGACGCCATGCTGATGCCCGCCGTCGCCATCATTCCCCCGCGCATCGCGGACTTGGCCAGCGACAGCGACTACAGCCGCATCAATATGCTGGCGCTGCGCAACGCCAGCATCGTCAACATGACAGACGGCTGCGCATTATCGGTGCCCATGCACGAACCGGATGCCGCCCCGGCCGGAATGATGATATGCGGCGCGGCGGGACACGACCGGCGCATCCTGGCAATCGGCGCAACCGTTGAAGGCGCGCTCCGCGCCCATGCCTGAGAACCCTTGCGGTTTTGCGCGACTGGCGGACCTGTCCATCCGGTAAAGATTGCTTACCGTAGCCGCCGCCACAACCTTGCGGGCGCCGCGCCAAACTTGTAGGCTCTGGATAAGCAGGCATGCTGTTCGGCCAGGCATGCCCAGCCGCCACAAGGGAAAGCCAATATGCCACGCTACGCAAAAGTCATTGTCGGAATCGTCCTGGGATTGATCCTGATACTGGCCGCATGCGTAGCGACGCTGGCGCTCATGGACTGGAACATGGCCAGGCCGTGGCTGGGCCGCCAGATCAGCGAACTCACCCACCGGCCGGTTTCCCTCGATGGCGATCTTTCCGTGCAATGGCTGTCCCCGCAAGCCGAACCCTCCGGCAAAGCGGGGTGGCTGCCCAGGCCGCAAATCACGGCCCGCGACATACACATCGGCAATCCTGCGTGGAGCACCTCGTCCCCGGACATGGGCACGGTGGGGAAACTGGCGGTTACGCTGAACTTGGCCGCGCTGTTCACCCGCACCGTGCAAATACCCAGCCTGGAACTGCAAGACGCCGACATCGTGCTGGAACGCGAGGAAAGCGGCGCCAACAATTGGTCACTCACCGAAAAGTCGGCCGAAAACAGCCCGCCCCCGACCTGGAACCTCGACCTGCGGCGCCTTGTCCTGCACAACGTCGACATCCAGTTCAAGAATCCGGGCGCGAAGCTGGACGCCAAGGTCAACCTGAACACGCTGGACGAAACCACGGCGCAAGGCTACGGCATCGGCTGGAAAGCTTCGGGCACCTACAACAAGGCCAAGATCAGCGGCCAGGGCCAGGCCGGCAGCATTTTGTCCTTGCAGGAAAACGGCCAGGGCAGGCCTTATCCCGTCCAGGCCGCCGTAAAGGTGGGCGCCACCACCATCGACGTCGAAGGCTCCATCACACGCCCCACCAATCTGGCGGCGCTCGACCTCACACTGAAACTCAAGGGCGCCTCGATGGCCGATCTCAACCCCCTGTCCGGCCTGGCCCTGCCGGACACGCCCGCCTATGCCACGCAAGGCAGGCTGACAGGCCTGATCGACCGCGGTCAGTCGCAATGGCGCTACGAAAACTTCAAGGGCCGGGTGGGCGCCAGCGACCTGGAGGGCAGCGTGGAATACCTGATGCGCAAACCGCGCCCCCTGCTCAAGGGAACGCTGCGATCCAAGCTGCTGCGCCTGAAAGACCTTGGCCCGCTGATCGGGCTGGGCAAAAGCGCCGACAAGCAGCCGCCGGACAAGGCCCTGCCGGCCAGCCCCATCAACACGGCCAGTTGGGGCAGAATGGATGCGGACATCCGGTTTTCGGGCGACAAAATCGTGCAAAGCGAGCAACTGCCCCTGGAAAACGTAAAGGCCGACGTCAAGCTGGACGACAAGGTGCTGACGCTTACGCCGCTGGATCTCGGCGTGGCGGGCGGCACGCTGGCTTCAACCATCATGCTGGACGGAAGAGGCAGCGACATCCAGGCCAAGCTGAACGTTTCCGCCCGCCATCTGAAGCTGCGCAAGCTGCTGCCGGGCGCCGAAAGCATGCAGGCCAGCCTCGGGGAACTGCACGGCGACGCGGCGCTGACCGGCCACGGCAAATCGTTCGCGCAATTGTTGGGCACTTCGAACGGCCAACTGAGCGCCGTAATCGGCAAAGGCACCATCAGCCACCTGTTGATGGAAACCGCGGGCCTCAACCTGGCCAACATCGTACTGGTCAAGCTGTTCGGCGATGAGCAGGTCAAGCTCAACTGCATGGTCAGCGACTTCGGCGTCAAGAACGGCCTCATGCAGACGCGCGTGTTCAAACTGGACACCGAAGACGCCACCGTCGACATCACTGGCACCATCAACCTGGCCTCGGAAAAGCTCGACCTGGACATCAAGCCCGAGAACAAGACACTGCGCATATTCACGCTGCGCACACCCTTGTACGTGCGGGGCACGTTCAAGAAGCCGGACGTAGGGGTCCATGCGGGCCCAATAGCCGCCAGAGCCGGCGCGGCGGTGGCGCTGGGGGTCGTGGCCGCGCCGCTGGCCGCGCTCGTGCCTTTGCTTAACCTGGGCACGAACGACAGCAATGGATGCGGCGCGCTGCTGAAAAAAGGCGGCGCCAAGGCCGGGGCTACACGTATAAAATAAAAGTCCGGTCAGCCCATCCAAGGAGAATGATCATCATGTTCCCGGCAAACACCGAATCCGGCTTGGCAGAGCCTAAGCTTGCGCAGAAAATCCGCAGATCCGCGGTTGGCGCGGTTCTTCTTGCGGGCCTGGCTCTGGGCGGGAGCGCCTTTGCCCAGCTACCGCCCGCCCAGCATTCGGGCAACATCGAGTATGTAACCGGCGGCATCGGCATCGATGAGTCCACCGCCTTCAAGCAGGCCATGTCCAAGTATCCCCTGGCACTGACGTTCGCCCAGAGGCTGGATGGCAAGGCGGCTTATGTCTCCGATGTCTCCGTCGTCATACGCAACGCCAGGAACGACACCGTTCTGAACGCCGACGCAAACGGCCCCTATTTCCTGGTCAGGCTGCCGGCGGGCAAGTATCGGGTTTCCGCCACCTACCAAAACAAAACCCAGACCCGCAACGTCGACGTCCACGCAAAAGGCTCAGCCAGGGCGGTGTTCGAATGGCATTGACGCGCGGATCCGCCCACTGAGGCGCTGCGGATCCACTGCCTTTGCCGAAGCCGCCATTCACGTGGGTTTGACGGCTTCCACCCATGCCGTATCGACGACGAACGAGTTGTCTGCCTGCACCTCGAAATACTCCAGCACCTCTGCCGGCGCGTCCTGCAAAAGCGACACAATGGCGGCAACACGCTCGGCGGGCGTTTGCATTCTTTCGACCCAGTTCGCGAAATTGAGCGGCAGCTTCCATTGCCTGGACGCCAGGGCCTGGAAGCCTTCCCGCTTGAGCACCGCCTCCCAATCGGATACGGACCGATTGCGGACATGCGAGGTGTCGCGCAGCAGCTCGATGGACTGCATATACGTCGTCAACAAGGCGTTCTGCGGTGTCACGACATCGATGACTACCAACTTTCCGCCAGGCTTCAGAACCCGCATGATCTGCTCGGTCACGGTCTGGATACAGACCCAATGGTGGGCGCTGAAGCGGGTAAGAACGATGTCGAAGGAAGCCGGCTCGAACGGCAGGGCCTCGGCCACCCCGCATTCGGCGCGGATATTGTTCAGGCCGCGCTCGGCCGCCGTGCGCTGAACCAGCGCCACCATTTCACGCGAGAGGTCGTAAGGCACGACACTATCGACGAACGGCGCCACGGCGAAGCTGACATGCCCGGCGCCGCAGCCAAGATCCAGCACCCGCGCGCCGGGATGCGCTTGGGCCAAGGCAGCCAGATCCTGCAGATCCTGGCCCTGGGCATGCACGGCGCTGGTCAGGTAGGCGCCGGCCACCGGGTTGTATTGTTCTGAAACGACTTGTGTCTGGTTGCGCATGATCGCCTTCCTGTAATGAACGATTTTTCATTCTAGGCGTTTCTCATACCTGTACAAGGCCATTGGAAATACTAGTACAGTGGATAACAGCCTCGGCATGGGCGGCATCGGCATCCTGTATCCTAATATCCGCTTGATCAACTCGCGAAGCAGGCAAGCACACTATGCTGCTGCAACAAACAGCCAATAACGCGCGCCCCGAACAGGGCTTACAGTTGAAAGTCGCAGCACCGTTTCATCGGCCAAAGGAGTTCCACATGAACCATATTCATCGCGCGGCAATTCTCGGCGGATTGCTGGCAATCGCGCTTCCGTTCTGCGCCGCCCAGGCCCAGCTTGGCGGCGACCTGCTCAAAAGCGGCACCAGCAGCGCAGGCAGCCTTCTTGGCGGCGGAGCCGGGGGCCTGCTGCCGGGATCCGCCGGCTCAAGCAATATCAGCAATATCGCGGGCGTACTGGAATACTGCCTCAAGAACAAATACCTTAGCGGCAACAGCGCGCAATCGATTCAGGACTCGCTGATGAACAAAACCACCGACAAGCCGTCGACCACCAGCAGCAGCTATACCGACGGCATCAAGGGAATTCTGCATGGCGACGACGGAAAGCAAGTCAACCTGGGCGGCAGCGGACTGAAAGCGGCGGCCACCGAACAAATCTGCAATACCGTGCTTTCCTCGGCGAAGTCCATGCTTTGACTTTGGCCGCCACGGGCGGAGCAACCCGAAAGCGCCATCGGCAGAAACGCAAGGTAACAAGCCGGCGGCAGCGGCGGTACGGAGTTTTCAGCGGCCAAGCCAGCGCAATACGCCGCGCCCCGCCGCCCGGCCGCTGGCAAGGCAGGCGGTCAGCAGGTAGCCGCCGGTCGGCGCTTCCCAGTCCAGCATTTCGCCGGCGCAGAATACACCGGGAACCGACCGCAGCATCAGGCTCTCGTCCAGCCCCTCGAACCGCACGCCGCCGGCGCTGCTGATGGCCTCGGCCAAAGGCTGCATGCCCTGCAGTCTTACCGGCAACCGCTTGATGCCCGCCGCCAGGGCCGCCGGATCGTCGAACGCCTCTTTGGGCAGGCATTCACGCAACAGCCCCATCTTGGCGCCATGCAGGCCCAGGCGGCTGCCCAAATGGCTGGACCACGAACGTGCCCCGCGCGGGCGGCCGGTTTCGGCGCGCACTCGTGCAATATCGTAGGCGGGCAGCAAATCGATATGCACAACCGCCTCGCCCTGTGCCAGAATCGTGTCGCGCACGTTGGCCGACCAGGCATACATCAAGCCGCCTTCCAGGCCGTCGGCCGTCACCATGAGCTCGCCGCGTCGCATGGCGGGCTCTTCCTGGGGAGCCATGGCGACCGCCTTCAGCGGCCGTCCGGCGAATTTCCCTGAAAAATAAGGCGTCCAGCTAGCCAGGAAGCCGCAATTGGCCGGCAACAGCGGCGCCACCTCGACGCCACGCTGCACCAGCATGCTTTGCCAGGCCCCGTCGGAACCCAGCCTGGGCCAACTGCCGCCGCCCAGCGCCAGCACCACCGCATCCGCGCGCACTCGCAGCGGGCCCGAGGGCGTATCCAGCCGCAAAGCACCATCTTCGTCCCAGCCGCGCCAGACATGCCGCGTATGCACCCGCACTCCGGCGACACGCTGACGGCGCAGCCACGCCCTCAGCAAAGGCGCGGCCTTCATTTCCTTGGGAAACACCCGGCCCGATGAGCCGACAAAGGTTTCCACGCCCAGGCCATGCGCCCATTCGCGCGCCGCCCGCGCATCGAAATCATCCAGCCAGGATCCGACCTGCCCGGCGTGCGTCCCGAACCTTGCCCGGAACGCCGGCACCGGCTCGCTATGCGTAAGATTGAGGCCGCCGCGGCCAGCCAGCAGGAACTTGCGGCCCACCGAGGGCATGGCATCGTAAAGGTCGACGACCACGCCCGCCTGGGCCAGCGTTTCGGCCGCCATCAGCCCTGCAGGGCCACCGCCTATGACGGCTACGGAATGAGAAGACATGGTATTGAATGGCAAAACAGCCCCGGAGGGCGAAAGAAATGCCACGGTAGCACAAAGCCGCACCGGCCTAGGAATGCCACCCATGAAGAACTACGGTTCAAGGCCGGAGCTTCTCCGCCACCGCGTCGACATTGCCTCGCTTGGCCTGCGCCTGAAGTCCTAGTGCGCTCAATACTCAGCGACCCGCCTTCGGACGCCCCGGCGACTACACATTCATGACGCCCACCGTGCATCCGCAGGCGAACTGGGGAATGGGCTCGTAGCACCAGACTTCGCCGCGAGCGCCGCCAGCCGCCCCCGCGGCCGCGATATAAGTGCGGATTTCGTAGCCGCCCTGCCCGCCATCGAGGTAGGTGGCGTCGTCGGTATAGTCGAGCAAGGCATCGCGGTCGTTGGCGGCCCAGCGGCGCAGGAACTCTCTATCCCACTCTTCGTTGATCAGGCCCGTATCCGGCGTGCACGGCCAATGGGAGATCCCGCCGGTGCCGATAACGGCGATCCGCTCGCTCATGTTCTCGGCGGCCTGGCGTATGGCTTGTCCCAGGGCGTAAACGCGGTGCAAGGGCGCAAGAGGCGGGTTCTGGCAATTGATGTTCATGGGAATGACCGGCAAATCGTAGTCGGGCGTCAAATGGTGCAGCGGCACCATGATGCCGTGGTCGAATTTCCATTCCTCGCAATAGCTGAGATCCACGCTTTGCATCATGCCCTGAATCAGGCGCAGGGAAATATCCCGGCTGCCTGGAACCCGGGTACGGGGAATGCGCAGCCACTCAGGGTCTTCGATGGGGCCGTCATAGTGATCCGCCATGCCCACCGCGAAAGACGGCATATTGTCCATGAAAAAATTGGCGAAATGCTCGGCCGCGATCACTACCAACGCATCCGGACGCGCCTCGCGCAACGCCTGGCGCATGCGCCCATAACTTTGCATGAGGTGTTCCCGCGCCGCGGGCTCGGCGCGCTCGGTGCGCGCCGTAATACCCGGGCCATGGCTGCACACGCCGCAAAATACAATACTCATGGTTTTTCCTTCTTTATCGCGTAGATGCCTTCGCGCACCTCGCCGTAGGACGCCAGCCCGGCGCGCATGGCATCCAGGTAATCGTTCCACTCATACCCGCAGGCCGCGGCAAAATGCATCAGCAACTGGCCATTGACCCCCAGCACGTACAACAGGCCGATATCCGGCTTGCTTAGCGCGCCGCGCTCTTCCGTGCTGAGCTCGTAGGCCTGCATGAAGGCATCCGGCCCGGCCTTGAATGCCTCCAGGGCCTCGGGACTGCGATTGACCTCGTAGATAAGTTTCTGCACCGCGTACAAAGTCATCTGGAACCCGCCCCGGCAATCGACGCATTCCGGTCCTGCGCGTCGTCCAGCAGGATATGGTCGGGCAGGTCGTAGGCCCGCACGCAGCGCTCCCTGGCCACCACCTTGCGCACGGCGGGGCGCGCCGCCACACGCTCGGCCAGCGCCCGGTAGCGGGGACGCTCGGGCAGATCGCACTGCAGGCGCTCGTCGTAACTCCACAGATAGAAGACGAACAGGTAGGCATCCACCACGGTAAACGTCTCGCCCAGGGCATACGCGCTGGCCGGGTCGAGGCGCGATTCGATCAGAGCCAGATACTTGGCCAGGTTTTTGCGGCCCTGCCGCTGCACCTGCTCCATTGCCGCCGGCTCGTCTCCTCCATAGGTCTGGGGCCGGAACACCGAGCGGTACGACACATGCAGGCTGCTTGAAATCAGATTCATCCACTCGTGGGCCCGCGCCCGCGCCAGCGTGCCGGGACGCGGCAGCAACTGGCGCTCGGGAACCAGGTCGGCAACATAGGTAAGAATGGCCTGGGATTCGGTAAGCGGCCGGCCGTCGATGCCCAGGGTGGGAACCGTTCCGCCCGGGTTGAGCCGCAAATACTCCTCCCGCCGGTTTTCCTGGTTGCGGATGTTGACCGATACCGCTTCGTACGCCAGGCCAGACTCCTCCAGGGCGATATGCGAGGCCAGCGAACAGGCCTTCGGGCTGTAGTACAAGGCAAGCCTCGGTGGAAAAGCGAAAGACGGCGAACCAGACATACAACTTCCTCGACGAAAGAAAGTCCGCATCGGCGCCGGCGCAATCGCCACGGCAAGCCCATGTGGAGCCATTTACATTAAAATTACCGATGACACGGCGCGGCAGCGCGCGGCAACGGCGTCCATGCACCATAATAAAAATACGGCCGTCCACTGTATGTCCCCTGAACTGTGGACAAAACGCCAGAACACGGAGTCTGCAAATGCGGATATGGAAAGGCAACCCGCCACCCGGCAGCAAATTCCCGATCTCGCAATCGGGGCTCTCTCAATTGCTGTCGGCCATTACGGACGAAGACCGGGCGCGATTGCCCAGGGCCATCCTGGACCTGGTTCGCGCCGAGGTGGACATGCTGAATTGCGCCATGTTCCTGTTGCCCGCCAGAGGCCAGCCATTGCTGCTGGGGCATGCCGAATCCCGGCCATCCCTGACGCCGCCATCGGCATCCAGCGCCTACATCAGGCAGCACTACCAGCGCGACATCGCCCTGCAGGAGGTCCTGCGCAGCAACACCCAGGCGCCGCAGGCGGGCTCCACCATTCTGCTGCACCAGAACGCGCAGGACATCGTCGACTCCGCCTACCGCGACGCCTGCTACGACAGCGTGGGCACCCTGCAGCGGTTCGGCATATTCCGCCAGCTCGGAAACAACAACAATCTGTTCATCGGCCTTTACCGCACAGCCCGCGCGCAAGCGCTTTCCCAGGCCGACCTGCGCTACCTGGAGCTTCTGGCCAATTGCCTGGGCGAGGCCGCCGTCCAGCGTTTTCGCACCATGCCGCAGGCGCCCGCCCTCAGCGCCAGCGGACTCGATCGCCTGCAAGCCGGGCTGGACAACAAGCTCAGCAAGCGCGAGTACGACCTCGTGCTATCCATAGCCCGGGGCCTTACAGTGCCCGCCGCCGCCCAGGCCATGGGCATAAAAACCGCCTCGGCCATCACCTATCGCAATCGCGGCTTCGCCAAACTGGGCGTCAGAACCCAGCAGGAGCTCTTTGCCAAGCTCATGGAACACGGCCACGGCGCCGCGGCGCTGCCGGGCTGACTGGCGGGGTAACAGCTCGTTTCCTTCCACACCGGCCCGGCGCAACCAAACGCCGCCGGATTGCTACAATCGCACCATAGTCAACTTATGGAATTACGACGCGATGGGATTCGAACAACTGGCCGCACTGAAACGCGAGCTGACCGCCAAGGCCGAGCAGGAAAGGCAGGCAAAGCGGGGCAACAGTAAAGAGCGGGTTTCGCAACGGCCGGCCGCCCCCAGGAACAGCCAGAAAAACGCCGAACCGGTCGACCCCGTCGTGATCACGATCTCGCGCCTGCAGCGCCTGTTCCCCAAGGCTTTTCCCAAAAAGCCGGCTCCCAAGGTGCCGCTGAAACTGGGCATCCACAAGGAATTGCACCTGCAGGCCGAGGCCCTTAAGCTGACCCCCGAGGAAATCACCGAGGCCGTGAAGACCTGGTGCCAGGGCAGCCGCTATTGGGCCTGCATGGTCCAGGACGCCCCGCGCCTGGATCTGTCGGGCGAGCCGTCCGGCACGGTTACCGCGGCCGAAGCCCAGTTCGCCAAAAAGCTGGCGTCGCGCCAGCGCGCCAATGCCGCGAAATCGCGCAAGGCGGCCAAACAGCCCACCCCCCAAGCCTCCCAGGACACGGCCGCCGAACCCCAAGACCAGCCTGGCGCAGCCGCTCCGGCCGCCGCCGAGCCCGAAACCGGCACGCTGGACGTCCAGGGCCTTTAACGCCCCATCAAGCAGGTTCCTGCAAAGCGTCTTCGCCGGAGGGCGCTCGCTGCTGGTATTTTTGTGCCAGCACGGCGCATACCATGAGCTGAATCTGGTGAAACACCATGAGCGGCAGCAGCATCGGCCCCACCATGCTGGAAGCGAACAGCACCTGGGCCATGGGAACGCCGGTCGCCAGGCTTTTCTTCGAGCCGCAGAACACGATGGTGATTTCGTCTTCCTTGTTGAAGCCCAGGCGGCGGGCAAGCTGGGTGGTGGCCGCCAGCGCCAGGGCCAGCAACACGCAACATACCAGCACCAGCACCAACAAGGCCGTGGGCGGCACCGTTTTCCACAGACCGCCAATGACCGAAGCGCTGAACGCGGTGTAGACCACCAGCAGGATGGAGCCCTGGTCGACCATTTTCAGCCAGGTCTTGTTGCGATGCACCCACGCGCCGATCCAGGGACGCATGAGATGGCCGGCCACGAACGGCAGCAGAAATTCGACACTGATATGCACAATGGCGTGCAGCGTCGACCCCGACTGGCCGCCCGCCCCGATCAGCCAGCTTACGAGCAAGGGGGTGACCACAATGCCGATCAGGCTGGAGGCGGACGCGCTGCACACCGCCGCCGGAATGTTGCCGCGCGCAATGGAGGTAAAGGCGATGGCCGACTGGACCGTGCCGGGCAAGGCGCAAAGATACAGCACCCCCATGTACAAGGGCCCGCCCAGCAAGGGCAGCAGCACGGGCCGCAGCACCCATCCCAGAATCGGAAACATGATGAAGGTGCAGGCGAACACCAGGGCATGCAGGCGCCAGTGCATGGCCCCCGCGATGATGGCGCTGCGCGACAGCTTGGCGCCATGCATGAAAAACAGCAGGGCGATGGCCAGGGTGGTCAGCCACTCGAACAGCACGGCCCCGCTCCCGTGGGCGGGCAACAGCGTGGCCGTCGCCACGACGGCGATCAGGGTAAGCGTGAATTTATCGAACAGCAGGCGGATACTGGACATGTCTTGAAGGGCTTGCGTGGAACAGGCAATCACGTTAACTTGCCATTGATTTTCCGTCTAACGATATGCAGCCATGAACTATCGCCAACCAGACAAGATTATCGCGCCAGCCCTTTCCCTGCGCGAGCTGAAGACCTTGCCAAGGCCTGTCTACGGCCACTCCGAAGGCCTGCCCAACAAACCGCTGGGCTACCGCCATAAACACCCCTGGGTGCAGCTTTCCTACACAGCCCAGGGGGTCATCCAGGTGCGCACTGCGTCGGGCTTGTTCGTGGCTCCGCCGCAAAGCGCCATCTGGATTCCGGCAGGCATCGAGCACCAGGTGCGCCGCCTTGGCGATACGCAAATCAACAGCCTGTATATCGACGTCGCGGCCGCCGGCGCAAAGCAGAACTCCGGCTGCAGGGTTCTGGGTGTCAACCCGCTGCTGCGCGAACTGATCCGCCGCTTCGGCAGCCTGCCCGTTCAATACGAGGAATCGGGCCCGCACGGCCACCTGGTGCAAGTGCTGCTGGACGAACTGGAAAACGCGCCCGAAACCGGATCCATGCTGCCGCTGCCGGCCGACCCGCGCCTGCGCACGCTGTGCAACGCACTGCAGGCCAGCCCGGACTCGCGCACAAGCCTGCTGCAATGGGCTGGCCGGCTGGGTGTTTCCGAACGCACGCTGAGCAGGCTGTTCGTGCTGCAAACCGGCCTGACGTTCAGACTGTGGCGCCAGCGCCTGCGGCTGCTGACCGCATTGCCCATGCTCGAGCGCGGCGAGCGCGTAACCGATGCCGCGCTCGCCTGCGGCTACGAAAGCCTTTCGGCCTTCATCGCGGCATTCCGCGAGCAGTTCGGCGCGACGCCCGGAGAATTCTTCCCGCCCGGCCAACAAAAATAAACTCGGCCCGCAGCGTTCATTCTGCTGTCACACACGCCTTTTAGACTGACGGCTCCGATCAAATCCCAAAGAGGACAAACCCAACCATGAAGCCGACTTTCCGTCTGGCGGGGCCTGCTTGCGCCTGCGCACTGTTCCTGCTGAATTCCCCCGTTTCCCACGCCAAATCCAACGACACCGTGCAACTATACGGCATCGTAGATGCCGGCATCCAATACCTTGGCAACGGCCCTTCGGGCCAAAGCATTACCGGCTTGAGCTCCGGCAACCTCAGCGGCTCGCGCTGGGGCCTGAAAGGCTCGGAAGCCATCGGCGACGATCTCAAGGCCGTATTTGTGCTTGAAAGCGGCGTCGACATGACCAACGGCCAGCTCCTGCAGGGCAAGCGCCAGTTCGGACGCCAGGCCTATGTCGGGCTGAACAGCAAGACCTGGGGCCAACTGGCCATTGGCCGCCACAACACGCTCATGATCGACTGGATGAGCAAATACGCGCCTCTGGGCAATGCCAATATAGGCATCAAGCGCATCGACCCAGCCCTTTCCGATCGCACCGACAACGCCATCAAATACACGGTAAAGCTTGGCCCCGTCACCGCCGGCGCCTACTACAGCTTTGGCTGGAACAACGACCAGGACATGTACGACAAGCAAAAAGGCCGCATGATAGGCGTGGGCTTGAAGTACGCCTCCGGCCCCCTTGACGCCGCCGTGCTGTTCCACAGCAAGCATGCCGATGCTCCCAAGGCCGGCGCCGACAGCGGCAATCGCGAAGACCGCATCATTGCCGGCCTAAGCTACAAGTTCAGCCAGGTCAGCGTGTACGCAGGCTATCGCTGGCTCAAGCAGCATCTGACCACCCAGGACTACCGCAGCAATATGTACTGGGCAGGCGTGATGTACCGTCCCACAAAACCAGTACGCCTGTCGCTGGCTGTGTACCAGATGAACGGCACGGTTTGCGACGACATGAACAACGCCACGTGCCCCGCCGCGCAACAAGCCGGCACGGAACAGAAGCCGACATTGCTGGTGGCATCGGGCGAATACGACTTGTCCAAGCGCACCACCCTCTATGCGCTGGGCGGCTATGCCATCAACAACCACGGCTCATCCGTGAGCCTGGCCGGTGGCAAATACGGCGCCAACGTCGAACCCGGCAGCAACCAATTCGGCATGCAGGTCGGCATTCGCCATCAATTCTGATGAACACCTTCATCGACGACGGATCACCGTCTTCGGGCGCCACGATCACGCTCAGCGGATTGCGGCACGCTTTTGAAGGCCACACGGTGCTGGACAATGTGGATCTTGCCGTGCCCGCCGGCACGGTCACCGCATTGCTGGGGCCGTCGGGCTGCGGCAAAAGCACGCTGCTGAAGGCGGTGGCGGGGCTTTTGCGGCCACAGGCGGGAAGCATCGCCTTCGACGACAAGATCGTCAGCGATGCCTCCCGCCACGCCCCGCCTGAACAGCGCGACCTGGGCATGGTGTTTCAGGACTATGCCCTGTGGCCGCACATGAGCGTCGCCCAGAACGTGGCTTTCCCCATGCAAATGCGCAAGACACCCCGCCACAGCCAGCCCGCGCGTGTCCGCGACGCGCTGGCCCTGGTAGGCCTGCAGGGCTACGAAGGCCGGCGCCCCGCGCAGCTTTCCGGCGGCCAGCAGCAACGCGTGGCCCTGGCCCGGGCCATCGCGGCCCGCCCGCGCGTACTGCTGTTCGACGAGCCCTTGTCGAACCTGGATCGCAACCTGCGGGAGTCGCTTTGCCGTGAAATCGGCGCCCTGCTTCGCCGCCTTGGCACAACCGCCATCTACGTTACCCACGACCACGAGGAAGCCCGTACGCTCGCGCATCGAATCGCGCACCTGGAGCATGGGCGCCTTGCTGGACTCGAAATGCTGAAAAACAAGGATTCCCACTAAAATGCCTCACTTATCCAAGCCAACCCGTTTCATTTCATCCATCCTTATGACCATCGCCTTCAGCACGGGGGCAGCCCAGGCTCAATCGCTGACCGTCTACACGGCGGGCCCCGGGTCCCTGATCAAACAGCTCACCACCGGCTTCCAGGAAAAAACCGGCATCAAGGTCGATGTTTTCCAGGCCACCACGGGCAAGGTCATGGCCCGCCTTGAAGCCGAGGCGGCCAACCCGCGCGCCGACGTCCTGATTTCCGCCTCCTGGGATACCGCGCAAGACCTTGATCAACGCGGATGGCTCGCGCCCCACGAAAGCGCCAATGCCGCGAAGGTGCCGGCGCAATTCAAAAGCAAGGACTATGTGGCGCAAGGCATCTCGGCCCTGGGCATTATCTGGAACACCCAAAGCGGCACACCGGAGCCCAAAGACTGGAAGGACCTGACCACGCCCGCCTTCAAGCAGAAAGTCACCATGCCCGACCCGGCCCTGTCCGGCGCCTCGCTGGATCTTCTGCTTGGCTTGCAGGACGCGCAGCATGAAGGCGCATGGCAACTGCTCGAGAAACTGCGCGACAACGGCATGAGCGTCTCGGGCCCCAATGCCCAGGCCCTGACCCCTGTATTGCAAGGCGCCAAATCGGCCGTCTTCGGCGGCGTCGACTACGTTACCTACGGCAGCATCGCCAAGGGTGAATCCGTGAAGGTCATCTTCCCATCCAGCGGCACCGCCATCGCGCCGCGCCCCATGATGATCCTCAAATCCAGCAAGAACCTGGACGCGGCCCGCAAATTCATCGACTACGTGCTTTCCGACGAAGGACAACGCGCCGTCTCGGACGCCTGGCTCATGCCCGCCCGCGCTGACATCGGCGCCAAGCGCCCCCTGTTCAAGGACATCAAGGTGCTCCCGCAAGCCAAAGACGGCTCGGGCGCTGCGCGCAGCGAAACACTGCAGCGTTTCAACACGCTGTTCGCCAAACCCTGAAACCTTCGGGTAATCGCCGCGGCGGCGTTTCCTCGAAGCGCCGCCGCGGCACATCCTCATGAAAAAAATACCGATTCCCGCCGCCGTGACGCTGGCCGCATTGGCCGTGCTCGTCGCATTGCCGCTGTCGTTCGTGGTGCTTCAAGCCGTGTTTCCCCATCTTGGCTCTGGATCGCTGAAAGACCCCTTCGGCGCCGTGGCCAGGACGTTTTCCGCCTCCGACACGCCGGCGCTGATCGGCGCGACGCTGCGCACCGGACTGGGCGTGGCGTTTTTCTGTGCCTGCCTGGGCGTGCCGCTGGGCGCCTTGCGCGCCCTGTTCCGGCTGCCGGGCGCCGCGCTCTGGGATCTGCTGTTCCTGGTTCCCTTCCTGCTGCCGCCCTATATCGCCGCGCTATCCTGGACTCTGGCGCTACAACCCAAAGGGTATCTGTATCAGCTAGCCGGCTTCGATCTGGGCGGCCTGCTGTTTTCGCAGGCGGGCATCGTGCTGGTCATGGGCCTGAGCATTTTCCCCGTGGTGTATTTCGCCGTATCGCGCAGCATGGCCTCGAGCGGCGCCCGACTGGCCGACGTGGCGCGCGTATGCGGCGCGAGCGCCTGGGCCGCCTTTGCCCGCGTGACCCTGCCGCTGGCCTTGCCGGCCATCGGAGCGAGCCTGCTCCTGGCCTTCACACTGACGATCGAGGAATACGGCGTACCCGCCGCGCTTGGGCCCCAGGCAAACCTCAGCCTGCTTACCGGCGCCATCGAGCGGCGGCTGGCGGATTGGCCGATCGACCCGCCCGGCGCCGCGCTGCTGTCCCTGATCCTGGTCGCCCTGGCATTGACCGCCTATGCCGTGCAGCGCGCTCTGGTCTCGGGACGCAACTACGAAACCACCACCGGCAAACCCGCCGCCCAGGGCCGGGCCGAGCTGGGCGCTTGGCGCTGGCCGGTGCTGCTGCTCTTTGCCCTCACGGCTTTGCTCGCGGTTGCCCTGCCGCTGGCATCGATGCTTTGCGCCGCGCTATCGCGCACCGTATCGGGCGGCATCGGCCTGCATAATCTATCGCTCGCCAATTTCCGGCAGATTTTCTCGACGGGCGGCGAGGCCCTGGACGCCCTGGCCGCCAGCCTGGGCCTTGCCTCCGGCACAGCCCTGCTGGCCGGAGGCATCGGCTTTCTGGCCGCCTGGTGCGTAGCCGGAAAACGCATGCCCGGCGCCGCCGCCATCGACGCCCTGGCGCTGCTGCCCGCGGCGCTGCCCGGCGTCGTAGTGGGTGTTGGACTGATCTTGGCCTGGAACCAGCCCTTCTGGCCCGCCACGCCCTACGGCAGCTGGATTATCCTTTTGCTGTCGTATACCTGCCTGCTGCTGCCGTATCCGGTGCGCTACGTGAGCGCGGCGTTGGCGCAAATCGGCGAGAACCTGGAAGCAGCGGCCCGAGTGCATGGCGCGACCGCCGCTCAAGCACTGCGGCGTATCGCCTTGCCCCTGGCGCTGCCCAGCCTGATCGCCGCCATGCTGATGGTGTTTGCGGTGGCCTCGCGCGAGCTGGTCACCTCGCTGCTTCTGGCGCCGGCCGGCATACAGACCATTTCAATCTATGTGTGGCGCCAGTTCGAGCAAGGTTCCATCGGCCAGGGAATGGCCATGGCCAGCGTGGCGATCGCGGCCAGCCTGATGCTGATGCTGGGAGGGCTGACACTGCAGCAACGGCATGCCAATCCGTCCGCGCAAACCCGCCGGTCCGCTCCGCGCATCAACGCGGATGCGCCGCAGCCCACTTCTTGACGGCCGCCATGGTGTTCTTGACATGGTCGTCGGGGCTGGAACTGCTGTATTCGTAATAGATTCTGTGATCGGGCGTGATCACGTAGGAAATACGGCTGGCCATATTGGGCATGAACGCCATCTTGGCATCGTAGGCGCGAATGATGGTCGACTGGGGATCCGCGCCTACCGCGAATTTGCTGCGGCATTCGCTGACCGAAAACTTCTTGAGCTTGTCGATCTTGTCGGCGGAAACGCCCAATACCGTGGCGCCGTACTGCTTGTATTCGTCGACGGCCTCGGCAAAATCATGCGCTTCGATCGTGCAGCCCTTGGTAAAGGCCGCGGGGTAGAAATACAGCACCACCGGCCCTTTTTTCAGGGCTTCGTCCAGCACGAAACTGAACTCGTTGCCCCCCAGCGAAGCCTGGACGGAAAAGCTCGGAGCCTGGCTGCCAACCGGCAAGGCGGCATGCGCCGGCAGCGCCACGGCCAGCAGGACGAACAGCCCGCAAACCCCGCTCAGCGCCGACAAAAACAAAGACCGGACTTTCATGATTCACCTCTTTCAATATGCCTGCGGCAACAAGCCCGCCAGCGCAAAGGCATGTCCGCGGCCGGAATGCGCCGCGCAAAAGCCGGGACCACACACACTGCGGCCCCGTACTGGTCAGGCATTCAGGCGCGTGCTGAACCGGGCCTGCAGGCCCTGCAGCTCGGACGGCAAGCGGTGCTTGAGTTTATCGAACAGCTCAGCGTGCAGGCCGAGTTCTTTACGCCACGCATCGGGGTCGATGGTGGTAATGCGCTTGAACATGTCCGAGCCGAAATCCAGCCCTTCCCAGGTGATGTCCTGGTAGCGCGGCGTGATGCCGAACAGGTTTTCGTCGCCCTGGGCCTTGCCTTCGATGCGCTCGAGCATCCATTTGAGAATGCGCATGTTCTCGCCGAAGCCCGGCCAGATGAACTTGCCCTGATCGTCGGTCTGGAACCAGTTGACGCAGAAAATGCGCGGCAGCGTGGCGCTCTGGCCCTGCAGCTTTTGCCCCAGTTTCAGCCAGTGCTCGAAATAAGAGCTCATGTTGTAGCCGCAGAACGGCAGCATGGCGAAGGGATCGCGGCGCACGACACCCTGGGCGCCCGCGGCCGCGGCCGTGGTTTCGGAACCCAGGGTGGCGGCCATATAGACCCCTTCGACCCAGTTGCGGGCTTCGGTTACCAGGGGCACGGTGTCGGAACGGCGCCCGCCGAAGATGAACGCATCGATCGCCACGCCGGCGGGGTTATCCCATTCGGGATCGATAACCGGGTTCTGCTGCGCCGAAACCGTGAAGCGGGCGTTGGGGTGGGCCGCCTTGCGGCCCGAGTCGGGCGTCCAGTCGTTGCCGTGCCAGTCCAGGCAATGCGCCGGAGCCGGGCCCATGCCTTCCCACCAGACGTCGCCGTCGTCGGTCAGCGCAACATTGGTGAACAACACGTTTTCGCGCAGCGACGCCATGCAGTTGTAATTGGTTTTTTCGTTGGTGCCCGGCGCCACGCCAAAGTACCCCGCCTCGGGGTTGATGGCATACAGCCTGCCATCGGCGCCCGGCTTGATCCAGGCGATATCGTCGCCAATAGTGGTGACTTTCCAGCCCGGCAGCGAGGAGGGGGGAATAAGCATGGCGAAATTGGTTTTGCCGCAGGCCGACGGGAAGGCCGCCGCCACGTGCATTTTCTTGCCGGCGGGCGAGGTAACGCCCAGAACCAGCATGTGCTCGGCCATCCAGCCCTGGTCGTGCCCCATGTTCGAGGCAATGCGCAAGGCAAAGCATTTTTTGCCCAGCAGCGCATTGCCGCCATAGCCCGATCCGAAGGACCAGATCTCGCGGGTTTCAGGGTAATGAACAATGTATTTGGTTTCGTTGCAGGGCCAGGCCACGTCGGCCTCGCCCGGCTGCAGCGGCTTGCCTACAGAGTGCACGCAGGGCACGAAGGGGCCGTCGGCGCCCAGCACGTCGTAGACCTTGCGGCCCATGCGGGTCATGATGCGCATATTGGCCACGACATAGGGCGAATCGGAAAGCTCGACGCCGATGTGGGCAATGGGCGAGCCCAGCGGCCCCATGGAAAAGGGAATGACATACATGGTGCGCCCGCGCATGCAGCCCTTGAACAGGCCGTTCAGGGTCTGCCGCATTTCGGCGGGCGCCACCCAGTTGTTCGTGGGGCCGGCGTCTTCTTCTTTTTCGGAGCAAATGAAGGTGCGGTCTTCCACGCGCGCCACGTCGCTGGGCGACGACCAGGCCAGATACGAGTTGGGCCGCTTGGCGGGGTTAAGCCTGCGCAAAGTGCCCGCCTGCACCATTTGCTCGCATAAACGGTCGTATTCTTCCTGAGAGCCGTCGCACCATTCGATGCGATCCGGCTGCGTCAGCGCCGCCACTTCGGCCACCCAGGCTTTGATGCCCTCGTGCTTGACCCACTCCGGGGCGTTCGATTCGGAAACGGACGTGGAACTGCTTGCTGCGTTCATGGGGCTTTGTCTCCTTTTTGGCCTCTTTGTGCGCCTCTGACTGCGCCGGGCCTGGCACTTATTTTTAGGGGAAAGAAAGGCCGGATTCATATCCGGCCGCAACCTGGATGTCGCTGTTACAAGAGATCATCCAGACCCATTTTATCGACTTTCGCGTTCAGTGGACCAAATTTTAAAAGTAATAATAGGCATCAAGCGGTAATCGGGCCCGCAACGCCTGCCCGCCCCCCTCTCCGCTCAGTGCGTCAGTATCTTGGAGAGGAACTGCCGGGCCCGCTCGGAACGCTGCTCGGTGTGCTCGAAGAACTCATCCTTGGAACAATCTTCGACGATGGCGCCCTGGTCCATGAAGATGACGCGATCCGCCACTTTCCGGGCGAATCCCATTTCGTGGGTCACCACCATCATGGTCATCCCCTCGCGGGCCAGGTCGACCATGACGTCCAGCACCTCGTTCACCATTTCCGGGTCCAGGGCCGACGTGGGCTCGTCGAACAGCATGGCGATGGGGTCCATGGCCAGCGCCCGGGCAATGGCTACACGCTGCTGCTGGCCGCCCGAAAGCTGGCCGGGGAATTTATCCATGTGCGCGGCAAGGCCCACACGCTCCAGCAGGTCGCGCCCGCGCTTGGCAGCTTCGGCCTGGCTGCGGCCCAGCACCTTGACCTGCGCCAGCTCCAGATTGCGCATGACCGACAAATGGGGGAAAAGCTCGAAATG
>Ga0182744_1000237_pt1 | contig 58416 bp, 51 predicted proteins | sample eDN3rd30CKraftMG_FD_128525 | JGI IMG/M metagenome (GOLD analysis project Ga0182744, IMG submission 128525) | Enriched Miracle-Growth compost microbial communities from Emeryville, California, USA - eDNA 3rd pass 30_C Kraft MG (version 2) (version 2) ... | reverse complement strand
TCAAAGGGCATGCAAATGCTGGAATCCTATCGTCAACACGTTGCCGAACGCGCCGCGTTGGGCATCCCCCCCCTTCCGCTTTCCGCGCAGCAGACCGCCGAGCTCATCGAGCTGCTGAAGGCGCCGCCCGCCGGCGAGGAAGCCGCCCTGGTCGAGCTGCTCACGCATCGCGTGCCCGCCGGCGTGGACGATGCCGCCAAGGTCAAGGCCTCGTACCTGGCCGCCGTGGCCATGGGCAAGGAAAGCTGTGCGCTCATCGACCGCAAGCGCGCCACCGAGCTTCTGGGCACCATGCTGGGCGGCTATAACGTCAGCCCGCTGATCGAGCTGCTGGACGATGCCGAGCTGGGCGCCGTCGCGGCCGACGGCCTGAAGAATACCCTGCTGATCTTCGACGCTTTCCACGATGTCAAGGACAAGGCCGACAAGGGCAACGTCCATGCCCGGGCGGTCCTCCAGAGCTGGGCCGACGGCGAATGGTTCACCAGCCGTCCCGAACTTCCGGAAAGCCTGACCATCACCGTCTTCAAGGTGCCGGGTGAAACCAATACGGACGACCTGTCGCCCGCGCCGGACGCCACCACCCGCCCCGACATCCCGCTGCATGCGCTGGCCATGCTGAAGAACAAGCGCGAAGGCGCCGCCTTCCAGCCCGAGGAAGACGGCAAGCGCGGCCCGGTCGCCTTCATCCAGTCGCTGAAGGAAAAAGGCCACCTGGTCGCCTACGTCGGCGACGTGGTGGGCACCGGCTCCAGCCGCAAATCCGCAACCAACTCCGTGCTGTGGTTCACCGGCGAAGACATCCCCTACGTGCCGAACAAGCGCTTCGGCGGCGTCTGCCTGGGCGGCAAGATCGCCCCCATCTTCTACAACACCATGGAAGACGCGGGCGCGCTGCCCATCGAACTCGACGTCTCCAGGATGGAAATGGGCGACGTGGTCGAACTGCGCCCCTACGAAGGCAAGGCGCTCAAGAACGGCGAAGTGATCGCCGAATTCCAGGTCAAGTCCGACGTGCTCTTCGATGAAGTCCGCGCCGGCGGCCGCATTCCCTTGATCATCGGCCGCGGCCTGACCGCCAAGGCGCGCGAAGCCCTGGGCCTGCCGCCGTCCACCTTGTTCCGCCTGCCTCACAACCCGGCGGATTCTGGCAAAGGCTACACGCTGGCTCAGAAGATGGTGGGCCGCGCCTGCGGCCTGCCGGAAGGCAAGGGCGTGCGCCCTGGCACCTACTGCGAGCCGAAGATGACCTCGGTCGGCAGCCAGGACACCACCGGCCCCATGACCCGCGACGAATTGAAAGACCTGGCCTGCCTGGGCTTCTCGGCCGACCTGGTCATGCAATCCTTCTGCCATACGGCGGCCTACCCCAAACCCGTGGACGTGAAAACCCATCACACGCTGCCGGAATTCATCAGCACGCGCGGCGGCATTTCCCTGCGGCCCGGCGACGGCGTCATCCACAGCTGGCTGAACCGCATGCTGCTGCCCGACACGGTCGGCACCGGCGGCGACTCGCACACGCGCTTCCCCATCGGCATCAGCTTCCCGGCCGGTTCCGGTCTGGTCGCCTTCGCGGCGGCCACCGGCGTCATGCCTCTGGACATGCCGGAATCCGTGCTGGTGCGCTTCAAGGGCAAGATGCAGCCCGGCGTCACGCTGCGCGACCTGGTCAACGCCATCCCGCTGTACGCGATCAAGCAAGGCTTGCTGACCGTGGCCAAGCAAGGCAAGAAAAACGTGTTCTCCGGCCGCATCCTCGAAATCGAGGGCCTGCCCGATTTGAAGGTGGAACAGGCCTTCGAACTGTCCGACGCTTCCGCCGAACGCTCGGCCGCGGGCTGCACGGTACGCCTGAACAAAGAACCCATCATCGAGTACATCAACAGCAACATCGTGATGCTCAAGTGGATGATCGCCAACGGCTACGAAGACGAACGCTCGCTGAGCCGCCGCGTCAAGGCCATGGAAGCCTGGCTGGCCGATCCCAAGCTGCTGGAGCCGGATGCCGACGCCGAATACGCCGCCGTCATCGAGATCGACCTGGCCGATATCCATGAACCCATCGTCGCCTGCCCGAACGACCCCGACGACGTCAAGACCCTGTCCGAGGTGGCCGGCGCCGTGATCGACGAAGTGTTCATCGGCAGCTGCATGACCAATATCGGCCATTTCCGGGCGGCATCCAAGCTGCTCGAAGGCAAGCGCGACATTCCCACCAAGCTGTGGGTGGCGCCGCCCACCAAGATGGACGCGCAGCAACTGACGCAGGAAGGCCATTACGGCGTTTTCGGCACCGCCGGCGCGCGCACCGAAATGCCCGGCTGCTCGCTGTGCATGGGCAACCAGGCGCAAGTGCGCGAGGGCGCGACCGTGATGTCGACCAGCACCCGCAACTTCCCCAACCGGCTGGGCAAGAACACCAATGTGTACCTGGGTTCGGCCGAATTGGCCGCCATCTGCTCGCGCCTGGGCCGCATCCCCACCCGCGAGGAATACATGGCCGACATGGGCGTCATCAACCAGAGCGGCGATCAGATCTACAAGTATCTGAACTTCGACCAGATCGAAGACTATAAGGAAATCGCCGATTCGGTAGGTGTGTAAGGCGGCTTGCACCAGGCAGCCTGACCAGGCCGCGCCGGCTCGCGGCGCCAGAGCTTCCGGCCCTTGGGGCCGGAAGCTCTTTTTAATGCCCGGTGCAATGCCGGCCGGCCCATCGCCGCGGCCCGCTCCGCGACCCGCGAAGGGCGGCTTCGCGGCCGGGGCACAAAACTTGCGGAATCGGGCCTAAAATAAGGGGTCAGGCTGCCCGACGCCTGCCGCCGGGAGGCCGGCCGCCGGATCGCCGGCCGCCGGATCGCCTGCCGGCCCAGCTTAAAGCCCAACCCCCTCCATTTTTTCGGAGCTTTCCATGCCGCACAACACGTTCAACAGCTTAAGAAAATTCAAGGTCGGGCGCAAAACGGCCCAGCTCTATTCGCTCCCGGCATTGGGCGAAGCACTGGGAATAGACATCCAGCGCCTGCCTGTGTCGATACGCATCGTGCTGGAATCCGTGCTGCGCAATTGCGACGGCAAGAAGATCACTGAAAAACACGTGAAGCAGTTGGCGGGCTGGAGGCCGCGCGCCAAGCGCAACAGCGAAATCCCTTTCGTCGTGGCCCGTGTGGTGCTGCAGGACTTCACCGGCGTGCCCCTGCTGGCCGACATTGCGGCCATGCGCTCGGTGGCGGCCAAGATGGGTAAAGACCCCAAGCGCATCGAACCCCTGGTTCCGGTCGACCTGGTCGTCGACCACTCGGTCATGATCGATTATTTCGGCACCCCGCAGGCGCTGGAACTGAACATGAAGCTGGAGTTCCAGCGCAACCAGGAACGCTACAAGTTCATGAAATGGGGCATGCAGGCCTTCGACACCTTCAGGGTCGTGCCGCCGGGCTTCGGCATCGTGCACCAAGTCAACCTCGAACACTTGGCCCGCGGCGTGCACTACGATGCGGCCAATAATGTGTACTACCCGGACACGCTGGTGGGCACCGACAGCCATACCACCATGATCAACGGCATAGGCGTCGTGGGCTGGGGCGTGGGCGGCATCGAAGCCGAAGCCGGCATGCTGGGCCAGCCGGTCTACATCCTGACGCCGGACGTCGTGGGGGTCGAGCTCAAGGGCGAGCTGCGCGGCGGCGTGACCGCCACCGACCTGGTGCTGACCATTACCGAACTGCTGCGCAGGCACAAGGTCGTCGGCAAGTTCGTGGAGTTCTGCGGCCCCGGCACGTCCAGCCTGTCGGTCACCGACCGCGCCACCATAGGCAATATGGCGCCCGAATACGGCGCCACCATGGGCTTCTTCCCGGTGGACGACCGCACCATGGAATACTTCAAAGGCACCGGGCGCACGACGGACGAAATCGCCGCCCTGGAGGCCTACTTCCAGGCGCAAGGCATGTACGGCGTGCCGGACGCCCGCAGCATCAACTACACGCAATTGATCACTCTGGACCTGTCCACGGTGACGCCATCGCTCGCCGGGCCGAAGCGCCCGCAAGACCGCATCGAACTGGGCGATGTCAAGAACACCTTCACCCGCCTGTATTCCGAACAGTCCGCCACGGGCTTCAACCAGCCGCCCGAGAAGCTGTACGAAACCTTCACCACCAGCGCGGGCACCCAGGTGCGCAACGGCGACATCCTGATCGCCGCCATCACCTCGTGCACCAACACCTCCAACCCCAGCGTGCTGCTGGCCGCCGGCCTGATGGCCAAGAAAGCGGTCGAGGCGGGCCTGAGCGTACCCAAGCACATCAAGACCTCGCTGGCGCCGGGCTCGCGCGTCGTCACCGACTACCTCAAAAAGACCGGCCTGCTGCCCTACCTCGAGAAACTGGGCTTCGATGTGGCGGCCTACGGCTGTACGACATGCATAGGCAACGCGGGCGATCTCACGCCCGACCTGAATGAAGCCATCACCCAGAACAGCCTGGTCTGTTCGGCCGTACTGTCCGGCAACCGCAACTTCGAGGCGCGCATACATCCCAACATCAAGGCCAACTTCCTCGCTTCGCCGCCGCTGGTCGTGGCCTACGCGCTGGCGGGCACCGTATTGCGCGACCTGATGACCGAACCGGTAGGCAAGGGAACGAACGGCGACGTCTGGCTGGGCGATATCTGGCCCAGCAACGCCGAAGTACAGGCCTTGCTTCGCCATGCCATGGACCCCACGGTCTTCCGCAGCAATTATGCCGAGATCAAGACCAACCCGGGCGAACTCTGGAAGAATATTTCCGGCGTCGACGGCGATGTCTACACCTGGCCCGAATCCACCTATATCGCCGAGCCGCCCTTTTTCGAGGGCTTTGAAATGCGTCCGCCGGCCATGCCCGTGGTGAAAGGCGCGCGGGCTCTGGCCATATTCGGCGATTCGGTCACCACCGACCACATCTCCCCGGCGGGCTCCATCAAGGAAAGCTCCCCGGCGGGCCAGTGGCTGAAATCCCATGGCGTGATGAAGCAGGACTTCAACAGCTATGGCTCGCGGCGCGGCAACCATGAAATCATGATGCGCGGCACCTTCGCCAATGTGCGCATCAAGAATCTGATGATCCCCCCTCTGCCGGACGGCAGCCGTTTCGAAGGCGGCGAAACATTGTATCAACCCAGCGGCGAGCGCCTGTCCATCTACGACGCCGCCATGAAATATGTGGCCGCCCAAGTGCCCACGGTGGTGTTCGCCGGCGAAGAATACGGCACCGGTTCGTCGCGCGACTGGGCGGCAAAAGGCACGCAGCTGCTGGGCGTCAAGGCCGTGGTGGCGCGCAGCTTCGAGCGCATCCACCGCAGCAACCTCGTCGGCATGGGCGTGCTGCCCCTGCAGTTCAAGGGCGCGGACAGCGTGGAATCGCTGGGCATCACCGGCGAGGAAACCTATGACATTTCCGGCATCGAAGCCAGCATCAGGCCGCAGCAGGATGTCACCCTGACCATACACCGCAAAGACGGCAGTTCGCAGCAGGTCAGCATGCTGCTGCGCATCGACACCGCCACCGAAGTCGATTATTACCTGCACGGAGGCATACTGCCTTACGTATTGCGCGAACTGCTCGCCGCCTGACCCGGCCCAGGCCGCGGCGCCGCTACCGCCCCGGCGCGCCCACAGCAGGGCGCGCCGGGGATTTCCATTTTGGCCTACGTTACACTATATAAAATCTCTTTGACCGATACATGCTACGAATGTCTGCTCCTTCCCGCTCTCGTCTGCCCCGCGATGTCCAGCGTCTTCTGGCCCTTACAGAAGCCCTGGCGCACTCGGGAAGCCGGCTAGAAGATGTTTATTGGGAACGCCTGCTGGGCGCCCAGCTGGACAAGCTTTTGCTGGGCAGGAAGAACAAGGCCGTTGAAACCGCCTTGGACCATCTGCTTGCCGCCGATATCAACGCCTACGAAATCCTGGTCGAGCAGGCGGAAACCTTTTCCGAATCCACCACCCTGACTTTGCAGGGGCAAGATTACGACGCCCTGCTTTTCTCCGCGCCCGTGGTCGCCTGGACGCGCTACCGCCTGCCCGACGGCAAGCTGGATCAGGCGCAGCGCGAAGGCCTGAGGGCCCTGGTGGCCGAGCATATCGCCGCGCCGGGAGTGCGGCTGGCGCTGCTGCCGGACCTGGTCAATTTCGATCAGATGCCGCAATCCTTCCAGGAAACCCGCGGCTGGACCCAAAACCTCGCCCTGCAGGCGCTGGGCGCGCCCCATGACGCGGGCCTGGTCCAGCGGGCGGCCGATCCGGAAGGCATGCTGGCCGATGCGCGTTTTCTCGTCGGCGCGCTCGTCGCGCCCAGGGGCGAGCCGCTCTTCCGCTGGCAAGTCGCGCAGGGCGAATTTTCCTTTCCATCGCGGCGGGATTGCCACGAAGCCTGGGAACAAGCCGCGGCGCAAATCCTGGTGCCCCTTTTTACCGGTTGCCAGATCGAATATCTGCAGCCCGATGCCTACTATGTGAACAGCCGCGAGGCCGACAGGCGCATACGGCCGCTGGCGCTGAGAGCCGCCGTGACCTGGCTGCATACCGCCGCGCACCTGCCCGGCGCCGAACTGCGCGCGGTCATCGCCGGCTGCGGCGAGAACGCCATAGAGGAATACCGCATCGGTTTCAGCACGCGCCAAAGCAATGAAGTCATCTATGGCTGCATCTGGCCCGTGCTCAGCAAAGAAGAAGCCGTCGCCGACGGCATGGAAGCGGGCCACGTCGATGTGCCCGATGAAATCGCCGCCTTACTGAAAGAGCTCGGCGTAAGCGATGTGCGGCGCCTGCCCGGCATATATCCCTGCGAATTCTGCGATGATTGCGGGGCTCCGCATTTCCCCAATCCGCTGGGCGAGATGCTGCATCCGGAACTGCCCGAGGAAACGGATCTGAATCCCATCCGCTTTCATTGAATGATCCGGTTTTCCTTTGATATTTTCTGTCGCGTCGTCGACAACTTCGGCGATATAGGCGTGTGCTGGCGGCTGGCCCGGCAATTGGCGGGCATGCCGCAAAGGCATGCCGTGCGCCTGTGGGTGGACGACCTGCGCAGCTTCGCGCGCATCCAGCCGGGCGTGAACGCCGGCGTCGACCTGCAAAACATACGCGGCGTGGACATCGTGCACTGGACCGAGAGCCCGCCCGCCTTGCCCGCGCGCGAGATCGTCATCGAAGCCTTCGCCTGCGATCCCCCCGCGGCCTTCATCGAGAGCATGATCCAGCGCGACAGCCTGTGGATCAACCTGGAATACCTGAGCGCGGAATCCTGGGTGGAGGGCTGCCACGCCCTGCCCTCGCTGCAAGCCAACGGCTTGCGCAAGGCATTTTTCTTTCCCGGCTTCACGCCCGGAACCGGAGGCCTGCTGCGCGAACCGGGGCTGCTGTCCGACCGCGAAGACTGGCTGTCCGATTGGGGGCGGCAGGCGAGCCTGCTGGGCCATGTCGGCCTGCCGGCCACCCAGATAGGCCTGCTGCGAAGCGGCGCACGCCAGGTGATGCTCTTCGCCTACCCGAATGCGCCCGTGCAGGGCTTGCTGGATGCGCTACGCAGATCGGCGGAGCCCGCCGTCATCCTGGTGCCCGCCGGAGTCTGCCCCGGGCTGCCGCGAGGACAGCATGGCCATGTGCATGTACATCAGATCCCTTTTGTGGATCAGGATGCCTTCGATCGCCTGCTGTGGGGCGGCAGCCTGAATTGCGTGCGCGGCGAGGACTCGCTGGTCAGGGCGCTGTGGGCCGGCAAGCCCCTGCTCTGGCAGCTCTATCCGCAGCAGGAAGCCGCCCACCTGGCCAAGCTCGACGCCTGGCTGGGCCTGTCGCCGCTCGGTGCGGAAGCCGCCAGGGCGCAAACCTACTGGAATACCGGCGATGCGTCCCTGGCCGGCGCGCTGGATGCCGCGCTGCGGGGAAACAACTGGAGGGAATGGACAGCGGCCAGCGCCTCCTGGTGCGACAAATTGGCCAGGCAAACCGATTTGGCCCACTCGCTGATAGGGTTTTGCACGCAACAGCGGCGAAAAGGTTAAAATAGTGGGTTTTGTAGGTTCTGCTTTAGCCGTGCATTGCCGCATCAGGCGGAGCAAGCTGAAATCCCCGGAGTTTTTCATATGAAAACCGCACAGGAATTGCGCGTTGGCAACGTAGTGATGGTGGGCAACGATCCCCTCGTCGTACAGAAAGCCGAATACAACAAATCCGGCCGCAATGCGGCCGTCGTCAAGCTCAAGTTCAAGAATCTGCTTACCGGCTCGGGCAGCGAATCGGTATACAAGGCGGACGAAAAATTCGAAGTCGTGGTGCTGGACAAAAAAGAATGCACCTACTCGTACTACGCCGACCCCATGTACGTCTTCATGGACGAGGAATACAACCAGTACGAAGTCGAAGCCGAAAGCATGGGCGATGCGCTGAACTATCTGGAAGAAGGCATGCAGGTCGAAGTCGTGTTCTACGAAGGCCGCGCCATCTCCGTCGAATTGCCCACCATCATAGTGCGTGAAATCACCTACACCGAGCCGGCCGTGAAGGGCGACACCTCGGGCAAAGTGCTGAAACCCGCCAAGACCAGCACCGGCATGGAAATCGCCGTTCCCCTGTTCTGCAATATCGGCGACAAGATAGAAATCGACACCCGCAGCGGCGAATATCGCAGCCGCGTGATGTAAGCCACAAAAAGCTCCGCGCTTGCCGCTGCCGCGGCGGCGCGGGTGAAAGCCGGCCGAAACTCTCGGCTATTGGCTATTGCAAACGGTCGTCGTCCAGGAAGTCGGGTATGGGCATGACGGCTATGCCGTCCCGCTGCAGTGCTTCCTTTTCCTCGTGCGTCGCGGTTCCGCGTATCGCGCGCTCTTTCGCCTCGCCCTCATGCATGCGCCGCGCTTCCTCGGCGAAGCGCGCCCCCACGTTTTCGGTATTGCGCAGCAGTTGGCGCACTTGCTTGAACACCTGGGCCTGGAATTCCGCCAGCTGCGCGGAACCCCCCGCCGCCATAGCTGAAGGCTCGGCCGCCTGCGAGGCGCCAGCGCCGGAGTTCTTGATGTGGCCGACATTGAGCCGCGGAGCGGACAGCTTCTTGCTGACCTGGCTGCCGCCGCACACAGGGCAGCTCAGCAAGCCGCGCGATTGCTGGGATTCATAGCTATCGGCCGAAGCGAACCACCCTTCAAACACATGGCCTTCGGCGCATTCGAGATCGTATACTTTCAAAGACATGACATCAATATGCGGGCGTTGATCGCAACATTCAAGGCCCGCCCGCCTTCCATCCATGCCGCCATTATAGGGCTCTACCCAGAATCCGTAGTCTGCCACCGCATGGCGGCATAGCGGCAAAATCGCCAGGCCTCATAGACGAGGCACGGCGTCCAGCAGGCGCCTGGTTTCCGGATGGCGCGGCGATTTCAATACGGTTTCCGCCGCGTCCGCTTCGATGATGCGCCCTTTGTGCATGATGGCGATGCGGTCGGATAAGTATTCAACGACGCCGAAATTGTGGGTGATGAATAAATAGGCGATGTTGGTCTGCGCCTGCAAGACCTGCAGCAGGTCCAGGATCTGCGCCTGCACCGAGACATCCAGCGCGGAGGTGGGTTCATCGCAAATCAGGACGGCGGGCTCCACGGCCAGCGCCCGCGCAATGGCGATGCGCTGGCGTTGGCCGCCGGAGAATTCGTGCGGATAGCGCTGCGCCGTGTTGGCGGGCAGCCCCACTCTGTCGAGCAGTTCCCTGATCTGCGCCGCGCGCTGGGCGCGCGAGCGGTCGGGCCGCAGAGCGGCCAGGCCTTCGTCCAGCACTTCGCCCACCAGCATGCGCGGGTCCAGGGAGGCATAGGGATCCTGGAAAACGATCTGTATGGACTGCCGCAGTTTGCGCAAAGCCGGGCCGCGCGCGCTCAGCAGGTCGACTCCGCCCAGGCGCGCCTGCCCGCGCACAATGGCCTGCTTGTCCAGCAGGCGCAGCAAGGCCTTGGCGATGGTAGTCTTGCCGCAGCCCGACTCGCCCAGCAAGGCCATGGTTTCGCCGGGACGCAATTCGAAAGACACGTCTTTGACGATTTCGACCGCTGCGGCGCCCCGGCCCAGAAAACCGCCCTTCTTCCTATAGGCGACGGACAGGCCCTGGACCACGAGCAAGGGCTCTGTCGCAGGCCGATGGTGATGGCTTGCTTGCGAAAGCACGCCTGCTTCCGGACCTTGGTCCGCCGCCCCCGGCCCATCGATACCTCCAGCCGGACTGCGGCCCGCGCCGGAAAGCGGGCGCCCGCGCTTTTCAAAAGTCGGGATGGCGGCCAGCAGCTGGCGCGCATAAGGATGTCGCGGGGCGGCGAAGAAGCTGGCCGCATCGGTGGTTTCGACGATTTCGCCCGCGCGCATCAGCGCCACATGATCGGCCACGTTCTTGACCACCGCCAGATCATGGGTGATCAATAAAATGGCCAGGCCCATTTCCTCTTGTATGTCGGCCAGCAAATCCAGTATCTGAGCCTGCACGGTGACATCCAGCGCCGTGGTCGGCTCGTCGGCGATCAGCAGCCTGGGCTCGGCCGCCAGGGCGATGGCGATCATGATGCGCTGCTTCTGCCCGCCCGAAAACTGGAAGGGGTAATCGTCCAGCCGCTGGGCCGCATCCGGTATGCCCACCCTTTCCAGCCACCATGCCGCCCGCTCGGCCAAGGCCTTGCCGCGATATTGCGTATGTGCGCGCAAGGTCTCGAACAACTGCTGCCTGACCGTCATGACCGGATTCAAACTGGTGGCGGGCTCCTGGAAAATAATGCCGATCCGCCCGCCTCTGATCCGCCGCATATCCCGCTCCGACAGCCCGCCAAGCTCGGTGAACCCGGCATAGACGCCGCCATGCCGGGGCTCCGCGGCATAAGCAGCACCGCCATCTTCGATGCCGCCGGCAAGAACGCCGCCGCGGCCGCCGTCCGCAACGCCATGAGAACGCGCCCTATCGCCATCACCGTCGGCATCGGCTGTGCCGGCGCCCCCGCCCAGGATGATGCGGCCGGCGGTGATCCGGCCGGCTTCGGGCAGCAGGCGAAGCAAAGCCAGCGCCGTCATGCTTTTGCCGCAGCCCGACTCACCCACCAAAGCAAAAGTTTCCCCGCGCTTAATGGCCAGTTGCAGCGACTTGACCGCCTGCGTCATCCCCGCATCGCTGGCGATCTGCACCGACAGGCCGGTCACCGATAGCACCGTATCGCCCGCCGCTCCCGCCCCGGAAGCCGCGCCATACAGCTGTTGACCGCCGCTCATCGCCCGTCCTCCATGGCTCGAACGCCGCCCGCCATGGCGCCGCCCGCAGCGCTATCCGACGCCGCCGGACCTCCCGCCGGCAAGCCGCCCCGGCCCGGATGCGCATGCCCGGGATGCGGCGCCGAGGGTTTGACCCGGTAGCGCCGCGTGCGCGGGTCGAAGGCATCCTGCACCGCGTCGGCGAAAATATTGGCCGACAACACCAGCGCCAGCAGAAAGACGAAGGCGCCGAGCAAATTCCACCAGATCATCGGGTCGCGCGACATCTCCAGGCGCGCCGAGTCGATCATGGTGCCGAAGGAGGGCGTGCTGGGATCCACCCCTATGCCCAGATACGACAGTACGGCTTCGTACAGCACCAGGCTGGAAAATTCCAGCACCAGGGTGATCAGGACGATATGCATGAGGTTGGGCAGCAAATGGCGCCGCATGATGCGCAAGTGGCCGACGCCGAAGGCGCGGGCGGCCTGCACATATTCCAGTTCGCGCAGCTTCAGGGTTTCGGCGCGCAGCAGCCGGCACAGCCCGGCCCAGCCGGTCAGCCCCAGTATCATGCAAAGCAGGAAAAGCCGCAGGTCGGCGCGCGCCGCCACAGTGTCGAACAGGGCCGGATTCTGGTCGATGTAGACCTGCATCATGAGCACGCAGGCGGCGATCAAGAGCACGCCCGGTATGGACGTGAGCGTGGTGTAGATGTACTGGATGACATCGTCCACCCGCCCCTTGAAATAGCCGGCCGCGATGCCGAAGCCCAGCGCCGGCGGCAGCATGGCCAAGGTGGTCAACGTACCTATGACGAGCGCGGTACGGACGCTCTTGAGGCATTGCCACAGCACATCGTTGCCCGTTCTGTCCGTGCCCAGGACATGGTAATTGGCGCCCAGCGACAGCGCCACGGACGCCAGCATGAGTATGACGCACAAGGTCAGCCACATCGCCCGCCAGGGCAGGCCTGAAGCGCCGCGCCACCAGGCCGACCAAGCCTCCGCCAGGCTGCGCCGGCCCGGCCTGTGCAGGCCGGTCAGCAGCCCCGCCGCCAGCCCGCATGCTACCAGGCCGGCAAGCACGCCCTGGCCCAGGCGGCGGTAGATATCGGCCTCGTGCCCGGATTCGTCTTCCAGCAGCCGCCCCGCGTGCTTGAGCCTGGGAAAGTCGCGCACCGCCTTGCCGTCGATGAGCTCGGTTTCCTTGGTGAACTGGCGGATCGCCAACGGCGCCGAGTAAGTGTTTTCGCGCTTGGTCAACTGGGTCAGGCCCAGCAGATCATCCAGGGCGGAACGCAGCACGGGCGAATAGATGCGCTGTTCGGCCTGAACATGAGCCTGAGACGGACCCTGAGCCTGGGTCTGCCCTGCGCCTTGCCCCGCTGCGCCGGGACCCTGCGCCGCCGCTGCTTGTACGGGCGGCAGCAAGGGCCGGTAATGAATGGAATCCAGCATCCCCAGGGCGGCGAAACAGAGCAGCACGACGGCCGCGCACATCGCCGAGGGCGTACGCCCCACGCTGGCCCAGGCCGAACGCAGGGACACGTTGCGCCGGACCTTCCAGACATAGGCGGCCAGGCCCAGCACCAGGGCGAACACAAAAATATCGGTCCATAGAAAAACGAACTTCGGCATGGCGCTACTCGAATCGGACCCTGGGATCAGCCAGGGTGTAAGAGATATCGGCCAGTATCAGCCCGACGATATACAGGGCCGAACCCAGGAACACCATGGCGCGCACGATGGAAAAATCCTGGGCGTTGATGGCGTCTATGGTGTAGCTCCCCAGGCCGGGTATGCCGAAGAAGGATTCCGAGATCAGACTGCCCATGAACAGCAGCGGTATGGCCGACACCGTGCCCGTCAGAATGGGCAGCATGGCGTTGCGCAATACATGCCTGAAAAGCACCACTCTTTCCGACAGACCCTTGGCCCGCGCCGTCCGCACATAGTCCTTGCCCCATTCCTCCAGGAACAAGGTCCGGTAAAAGCGGGCTTGCGCACCCAGCCCCGACAAAATGCCCACCAGCACCGGCAGCACCAGAAAACGCAGGCTGCCCCAGCCGTCCACGAAGCCGGAATACGGCACCCAGCGCAAAATCTTGGCGAACAGCCATTGCCCGGCAATGATGTAGAACAGCCCGGAAATCGACAACAGCACCACGCAGATCACCACTCCCGCGAAATCCAGCGGCGTTCCTTTGAAAAAGACCAGCAGCAAGGCAAAGGAAATGCATACGAACAGGCCGAGCAGAAAAGTGGGGATGGCCAGGGCCAGGCTCGGCCCCATGCGCTGCGAGATCTCGTTGCCGATGTCGCGCCCTTCGTCCGAAAAGCCGAAATCAAAATGCAGCAGGGGAACGGACCGGGTGAAAAAAATCGTATTGGTCCATTTCTGCGCGCCGCTGGCCTGGGCGTCGAAGAACAAAGGCTTGTCGTAGCCGCGCTCGGACTTCCAGCGCTCTATCGCGCTCTGGCTGACGCGCTGCCCGCCTATGGACAGGCGCGCCATGTCATCCGGCGTGTTCACGGCGAAAAAGAGCAGGAAGGTCAGCAAATTGACCCCGATCAGAATCAGGATGCCGTACAGCAGCCGGCGCACGATATAACGCGTCATGATTGTCTCGACAAATCGGAGCCCGTCACGGCGCTTGCGCGGTCGCGCCGGCGCGCCACCCGCCACGCCAGCAGCCCGCCCGCGGCGAGCGCCGCGGCAAGCAGCCACAAGGGCCACCACAAAGGCGCGTTCCAGGCTTTGATCTTCTGTTCGCGCAGGGCGGGGTCGATGCGGTAGTACTGCAAGGTGTTGCGCACCATCTGCGTGGGCTTGGCATTGCCCACCCAGGACTGGTAGGCGCCGCCCGACTTCGGAAAATAGCCGAACATCCATGGCGCATCGGCCTGGACGATGGCCACCATCTTGTGCACCAGCGCTTCTTTCTCGGGCCCGTCGTCCAGGAAACGCATCTGCTCGAACAGGCGGTCGTATTCCGGATTCTTGTAATTGGACGCGTTCTCCCCGCCGTTGTCGGCCTTGGCATTGGGACCGTACAGCAGAAAAAGGAAATTCTCGGCATCCGGATAATCGGCCACCCAGCCCCACATATACATTTGCGCGCTGCCATTGCGCATCTTGTCCTGGAAGCGGTTGTAGTCGGTGGCCCGCACCTCCAGCTGTATGCCGATGGCGGCCAGTTGGCGCCGCATCCAGTCCAGCATGGCGCTGGAGCCCATGCCGCCGGCCGAATCGAAGTGCAATATCAAGGGCTTGCCGGTTTCGGCGCTGCGCCCGTCCGGATAGCCGGCCTCGCTCAGCAAACGTTTCGCCTCGTCCAGCGGACGTCGGACGGCGCGGCCGTTCTCCAGCGTATAGACCTGCCGGTTCAAGCCCGCGGGCGGCTCCTGGTAGCCCAGCACGCCGGGAGGCACGGGACCGTAGGCCACCTGCCCTTCATCGTTCTGGAAGATGGAAACGAACTGTTCCCAGTTGAATGCGATGCTGACCGCCTGGCGCAGCTTGCGGTTCTTTTCCTGTTGTTCGGGCGTATCGCCCCGCCCCACCACCGGGTCGCGCCAGTTGAACCCCATGTAATACACCGACGCCTCGGTGGAGCTGCGCAACTGCAGGCCGCGTTCCTGATACAGCGCCGCCTTGTCGGCCGAGTCGCCCGCCGCCACGCGCATGGCCACGCCATAATCGCCGCGGTCCACTTGCGGGACATCGTAATAGCCCTGCAGGAACTTGCCCATCAGCGGCACGCTTTCTTTTTCCAGCGAGAACACGATGCGGTCGATGAAGGGCGTAAGCTTGCCGCAGTCGTCCAGCAGCCCCATTTCCCGGTCGCCCGGCTCGCCTTCGCAGGGATAGGGCTGGCCGCGGAAATTGGGATTGCGCTGCAGCACATGCCGCCTGTTGACGATGGATTCGACCAGCATGTAGGGGCCTGTGCCCACCGGCTAGGTATTCAGCGAAAGATTATGCTCGGCCATGCCCGGCTGGTGGTAAAAGCGGTCCGCCTCCCAGGGTATGGGCGCGGTGAAGGTCATGGCCAGCCAATACTTGAATTGGGGATATTTGCCCAGGACCTTGATGCGCAAGGTATGCGCATCGAGCGCCTGCACGCCGTCGAAGCCGGCTTGGCGCAAGTCCAGCCAGGGGCGCGGGCCCGCGCCTCCCTGCTCGCGCAGCGCCTGTTCCTGGCGCTTCAGCTCTTCTCCATAGGCGCGCATGCCGACAACGTGTTCGGCCATGATGCCGTAAATGGGCGACACCACGCGCGGGCTGGCAAGGCGCCGGAAGGCATAGACATAGTCGGCCGCCTGCAGCTCGCGCGAGCCGGTTTCAGGGAAGGCGTCGATACCGTATTTCCCATCGAGCCCGCCCGGCGCCAAAGGCCAATAAACATAGGAACCGTCGGGTTTGCGGGCGAAAGCGGGATGCGGCTGAAAGCGTATGCCGGGCTTGATGCGTATGTCGTACACGCTGATCGCGACATCCTGGCCCGGCGCATCCTGGGGCAGCGGCTGGCCATTCTTGTCCAGGTATACGGGCGGATCGATGGACGCCGCCGCCCGGGGGATCAGCTTGTACGGACGCGCCAGGTAATCGTAGGCATACAGCGGTTCGTAGATCGAATAAGTAAAAGGCGTTTCGTCCGTGGAGTAGGAGCTGGCCGGATCCAGGTATTTGGGCGAGCGCTGCGTGAAGGCCGTGTACAGCACATTGGCCTGTTCGGCGCCGTCCGGATAGGGGCTGTTGACCGGCGCGCGCGAACAGCCCGCCAGCAGCGCCAGGCAGAGCAGAATGCTTGCCCACAGCCCGGGACTTCGCATGGAAGCGCGCCCTAGCACTGTTGCTTCTGCCAGCATTGGTAACGCCACACCCAGGGCGGCACGGGGTCGGCCTGCCGCCAGAGGCCGCGCCCCGCCTGCCTGGCCTGCCGCTCCAAGGGCGGCAGCCGGGCATCGCGCATGAACTTGCCCCGCCCTTCCATATTGGCCCAGGCCATGCCGCTTTCCACCTGCTTCTGATTGGCCGTCATGCCGCCGGCCAGCGGCACGTCGCAAATATTGCGTTCGTAGCGATCCTTCTCGTAGCAGATCATCGTCAGCTCCTTGCCGGCGACCAAGTTGGCCAGCGCATCCCGCGAAGCTTGCGCAAACGGCTGGCCGGGCCGCTCCTTGTCCTTGGTGACTTCCGGCGCATCGATGCTGGCCAGACGCACGCGCTGCTGCCGGCCCTGGACCAATACATTGAACGTATCGCCATCCGCCACGCGCACCACCCGCCCGGCCAGCTCGTACTGCCCGGCCGCGGCGGCGGGCCGGGCGCCGGCATCCGGCCTGAACGCTACGGCGCCCAATACACCGGCCCCCAGCACCAGCCCCGCCAGCAGCAGCTTGCCCGCCCGGCGCGCCATCAAGGCCTCGACGACTTTACCCGCCAAAAAATCCAATGCTTTATTCATCCTTCACCGGTTCGCATGCCAGCCCGCCCCGCCGCCTCATCGCAGCCGGGTGGAACCGATTATAGGGGCTGCGCGGCGCCGTAATAATGGGTTGATTCCCCAACAAGAGCGACCCCGAACCGGGCCGCGACCGGCTATTGCGGCCATGCGCGGTCCAGCACGCTGTGCAGGGCCATTGGAGACGGCGCCGCGCCGAACACCCGGCCGCCTTCGCCCAGGCGGCTGCGCAGGAACGCATCGGCCAGGGTCTGGGGCGCATGCCGGCGCAGCAGGGCGGCCTGGATGAGCAATATCAGTTCCTGCGCCACATAGCGCGCCGCCGCTTCCAGGTCGGCCTGCGCCGAAGACAGCAGGCCCAGCAGCCGTTGCGTCCTCGCCTTCAGCAAGGGTTCGTCCTGCGCGCCGCGCTCCAGCCCGCCATACAGGGCGGCCGCCAGATCGGGATGGCGCTTCAAAGCGCGCAGCACATCCAGGCACATGATATTGCCGGAGCCTTCCCAGATGGAATTGACCGGCGCTTCGCGATATAGCCGGGCCATGGGGCCGTCTTCGACATAGCCGTTGCCGCCCAGGACTTCCATGCATTCGGCGCCCAATTCGATGCCGCGCTTGCAGACCCAGAACTTCGCCGCCGGCACGACGATGCGCCGATAGGCGAGATCCTCGTCCGACTCCGCGTCGAAGGAGCGCGCCAGCCGCAGGGCCAGCTGCGTGGCGGCCTCGCTTTCCAGCGCCAGGTCCATCAGCACGGTCTGCATCAAGGGCTGCTGGATCAGCGGCTGCCCGAAGGCGACGCGGTGGCGCGCATGGTGCAAGGCCTGGACCACGGCTTGCCTTTGCAGCGCGGCGCTGCCCAGCACGCAATCCAGACGCGTGTAAGCCGCCATCTCCACCAGGGTGGCGATGCCGCGGCCCTCTTCACCCACCAGCACGCCCACGGCGCCCTGGAATTCCACTTCGGCGCTGGCATTGGAGCAATTGCCCAGTTTGTCTTTCAGGCGCTCTATGCGCACGCCGTTCCGACTGCCGTCGTCCAGCCAGCGCGGCACGTAGAAGCAGGAATAGGCGTCGCCATGCCTGGCCAGGACCAGATGCGCATCGGAGGTGGGCGAAGAGAAGAACCATTTATGACCCAGCAAGCGGTACGGGGCGCCGCGCCCGCCCTGGCCGATGGGGTCGGCGCGCGTGGTGTTGCTGCGCAAATCCGATCCGCCCTGCTTTTCCGTCATCCCCATGCCCACCATCATGGAGGTTTTGTCCGCCAAAGGCAGGTCGCGCTCGTCGTACTGCGTCGAATACAGGCGTGAAGCGACAGAATCGAACCATGGCTCGCGCTGCAGGACGGGAATGGCCGCCGAGGTCATGGTCGTGGGACACAGCGTGCCGGCCTCGACCTGGCCGTGCATCAAGTAGGCGGCGGCGCGCGCCACGTGCGCGCCCGGCCCCGGCGCAGACCAGGCGCCGCTGTGCATGCCTTGCAGAAAGGCCATGCGCATCAGCCGATGCCAGGACGGGTGGAACTGCACCCGATCCACGCGATGGCCCTGCCCATCGTAGGTAATGAGTTCCGGCTTGCAGCGGTTGGCCTGGCGGGCCAGCGCAAAAGTTTCCCGCAGCCCCAGGCGCTGGCCGTAATGCTCCAGCGCGGCCGCGTGCGCTTGCGCGCCTTCCCTGGCGACCCCTTCCCGCAAAGCGATATCCGTGGTGTACAGGTTGTAATCGCCCAGCGGCGTAACCTGGTTGACAACTTCATGCGTAGCCCAGTTCATGATGCACCTCGCTTGCCGCCGCAGGGCGGCGCCCCAAAGGGATGTTCTTTGCCGCCGCCTTCCTAAAGCCACCCCGCTTTCTTGAACTTGCGGTACAGCACTGCGCAAATGGTGAAAGTGACGCCCAGAACGGCGGGATAGCCGTAGACCCATTCGAGTTCCGGCATGTGCGCAAAGTTCATGCCGTAAATGCCGGCCACTGCGGTCGGCACCGCCAGTATGGCCGCCCAGGCGGCCAGCTTGCGCGTCGTGTCCGTCTGTTGCGACTGCCCTATCATCAGACTGGCTTCGAAGGCGAAAGCCAGCGCCTCGCGCAAGCTGCTGGTGAATTCAACCACCCGCTGCACGCGATCGGCGACCTCGCCGAAATAGCCGCGGCTGTCCGCATCGATATTGCGCATGTCCACCCGCGACAGGCGCCGACAGATTTCCACCATGGGCGCGATGGCCGTATGGATGCGCAGCAGGTCGCGCCGCTGCCGGTAGAGGCGCCTGATGTCGCTTTCGCGGAAGCCGCGCAGCAGAAGGTGCTGCTCCACGCCTTCGACGATCGCCTCCAGCTTGGTCAAGGCGGCCACATAGCGGTCCACCAGCAAATCCAGCAAGGCCGAAGCCACATAGTCGCTGCCCCGCCCCAGAAATTCGGGCGAACTTTCCAGCAAGGCCCGCAGCTCGCGATGCGTCGATGTCGCGCCGCGCCTTATGGTCAGCAGATAGCCCTTGCCGATCAGAATCTGCGTGTCGCCGAACATGGGCTTCAGATTGTCGACCTCGACGGTGATGGCCACGACCAGCGTCAACTGCTCGAACTCGACTATCTTGGGCCGGCGGTGCGGAGCGATGATTTCCTCTATGGCGCGCTGCGACAGTCCCAGATCGGCGCCCAGCCTTTCCAGCAATTCGGGAGCGGGTTCCTTCAGCCCCACCCACAGCAAGCCCTGCCGCTCCGCCAGAATGCGGGGTATGTCCTGAAAAGCGACTTCCCGCGGCGGCCGGCCTTGCCGGTACCATACCGAGGCCACCGCCGCCTGCTGAAAAAGCGCGCCGGCATCCGGGTCGCCGGAAGCGCCTGTACCCATGTCCTCGCCGGTGCCGTTGCCACCCATATGCGCCGCATCCTTGTATATAGCCCTTGCCAGGCCGTGAAGCAGATGTGAATCCATCATATCATCCAGGCTGCTAAAGTAGAGGGGTGGAAACGTAGAGGGTGGAAACCATGGCCCGTCGTCCGGCCCGGCCGCCCCATTCACAGAGAGCCCCCAATGATTCGAGATCCTGAAATCCAGTCGCTGCTGGAAGAAAGCGTCCGGCGCTTCGTGCGGGAAGCGCTCATCCCACGCGAAGAAGAAGTCGCGGAAACAGACCGCATTCCCGAGGATGTCGTGGCCCAGATGAAAGAGCTGGGGTTGTTCGGCATGTCATTGCCGGAAGAATACGGCGGCCTGGGCGTCACCATGGAAGAGGAGGTGCGCATCGCCTTCGAACTCGGCCAGGCATCGCCCGCCTTCCGTTCCCTGATCGGCACCAATAACGGCATAGGCGCCATGGGCATCTACCTGGATGGCACCGAGGCGCAAAAACAGGCCTACCTGCCGCGCCTTGCCAGCGGCGAGCTCATCGGTTCCTTCGCGCTGACCGAGCCGGACGCGGGCTCGGACGCCGCCTCCCTCAAGACCAGCGCCAGGCGCGACGGCGACCATTATGTCCTGAACGGCACCAAGCGCTTCATCACCAATGCGCCCGAAGCCGGCGTATTCACCGTCATGGCGCGCACCGATCCCGCGATCAAGGGCGGCGCGGGCATTTCCGCCTTTATCGTCGAGGCCGGCACGCCGGGGCTGTCGCTGGGCAAGGTGGACAAGAAAATGGGCCAGCGCGGCGCGCACACCTGCGATGTCATTTTCGAGGACTGCAAGGTCCCGGCGGCCAATCTGATCGGCGGCCGCGAAGGCATGGGTTTCAAAACCGCCATGAAAGTGCTGGACAAGGGCCGCCTGCACATAGCGGCGGTCGCCGTGGGCGCGGCCAAGCGCATGCTGCGCGACGCACTGGAATACGCCACGGCGCGCAAGCAGTTCGGGCAGGCCATCAGCGAGTTCCAGCTGGTGCAAGCCATGCTGGCCGACTCCAAGACGGAACTGTACGCCGCCGAGTGCATGGTGCTGGACGCCGCGCGCAAACGGGACGAAGGCGGCGATGTGTCCATCGAAGCGTCCTGCGCCAAGTACTTCGCCACGGAGATGTGCGGGCGGGTCGCGGATCGGGCCGTGCAGATACACGGCGGCGCTGGCTATGTCAGCGAGTATGCGGTAGAGCGTTTTTACCGCGATGTGCGGCTGTTCCGGCTCTACGAGGGAACGTCGCAGATCCAGCAGATCATCATAGCGCGGGGCCTGACCCGCGGCAGCGGAGCGGAATAGTGGATGAGCGCAAACTCGCCGCCGCGGGGGCGGTATTGCTGATGATAGGGGTGGGCGCAGGCGCTTTCGGCGCCCATGGCTTGAAGCGTTTCATCCAGCCCGACATGCTGGCGGTCTGGCAGACGGCCGTGCTGTACCAACTGGTGCATGGCCTGGGCCTGCTGCTGACCGCCCTGCTCGCCGCCCACTACTCCACGCCCTTGTTCAAGCGCGCAGGCGCGGTCATGCTCGCCGGCGTCCTGATCTTCAGCGGCAGCCTGTACGCGCTGGTGCTTTCCGGCGCCAAATGGCTGGGAGCCATCACACCCCTGGGCGGCACGGCCTTCATCATCGCCTGGGCCATGGTCGCCGTCGCCGCCTGGCGCTGCAGCAAGTAGTCGGCAGCCGCCGGGCGCGGCGACCTCGATAGCATCCCTAGCCCAGGCGGCATGGGCGGTTCATGCGAGCATGCAAGCTCGGGTGCAAGTGCATAGGATATAGAGCCCGGGAGCGCATAAAGCCCGCGCGCCGGACCCGCAGAAAATAGTAAAACTACATAAAGCACCCATTGACCGCAGCATCCAGCCCATCGCAGCTTCCAAGCCATCTATTGATGCATGGCGCCCGGAAACCGCATCGATGGGGCTCCGCATTGCCTTCGCAGAACGATCTGCCTTGCATAGAAAACTGCATCGCATAGATAACTACATTGCATTGAATATGTAGTTTAACTACAATATCCAGACAGCCAGCCCTGATCCCCTGCGGACTACATGCGCAGGCAGCCGCCCTTGGCGCAACCGGCCTTGCGCGACGCACGGGCCGGCACACGCGCCTGCCATGGGATATCCCACCCTCTCAGGAGAAAGCCATCCATACCGCCGTCGAAGCCGTCACCGCCCGCATCATCCAGCGCAGCCGGGCCGCCCGCCGGCGATATCTGGCGCGCAGCGGCGCCGCCTATGGCAGGAAAACGGAACGCAGCCATCTGGGCTGCGCCAATCTGGCCCACGCTTTTGCCGCCATGCCCGATGCCGAAAAGCAGCGCCTTCGGGGCATGTCGCGCCCCAACCTGGCCATCGTCTCGTCCTACAACGACATGCTGTCGGCCCATCAGCCGCTGGCCGCCTACCCCGCATGGATCAAGCAAGCCGCCTTCGCCGCCGGCGGCACCGCGCAATTCGCGGGCGGCGTGCCCGCCATGTGCGATGGCGTCACGCAGGGCGAGGCGGGCATGGAGCTCAGCCTGTTTTCGCGCGATGTCATCGCCATGGCCACGGCGGTTGCGCTCAGTCACCAGATGTTCGACGCCGCCGTCTACCTGGGCGTCTGCGACAAGATCGTCCCCGGGCTGCTGATGGGCGCGCTTAGCTTCGGCCATCTGCCCGCCGTGTTCATCCCGGCCGGCCCCATGGCCAGCGGCATTCCGAACAGTGAAAAAGCGCAGGCCCGGCAATTGTTCGCCCAAGGCAAGATCGGGCGCGACGAACTGCTGGAATCCGAATCCCGCTCTTACCATGGCCCGGGCACCTGCACCTTCTACGGCACGGCCAACTCGAACCAGATGCTCATGGAAATCATGGGCCTGCATCTGCCCGGCAGCGCCTTCGTGCCGCCCAACACCCCTTTGCGCGAGGCCTTGACGCGCGCGGCGGCGCAGCGGGCGCTGGAATTGGGCGCCCAGGGCGCCGAATTCACGCCCATCGCCGAAGTCGTCACGGAAAAAACCATCGTCAACGGCATCGTCGGCTTGCTGGCCACCGGCGGGTCCACCAATCACACTCTGCATCTGGTCGCCATCGCGCGCGCGGCGGGCATCATCATAGACTGGGATGATTTTTCGGAACTTTCCGCGCAGGTTCCGCTGCTGGCCCGCGTCTACCCGAACGGCGCGGCCGACATCAACCACTTCCATGCCGCGGGCGGCATCGGCTTCGTCATCGCGGAATTGCTGGATGCCGGCCTGCTCCATGCCGACGTGCGCACCGTGGCCGGCGACGGCCTGCACCATTACACCCGCGAGCCCTGGCTGGACGAAGGCAAGCTGTCCTGGCGGCCGGCGGCGCCGCGCTCTTTGGACACGGCCATCATACGGCCCGCGGACCAGCCCTTCAGCCGCGACGGCGGTCTGAAACTGCTGAGCGGAAACCTGGGGCGAGCCGTCATCAAAGTATCGGCGGTGCATCCCGATCACCGCATCGTGCAGGCGCCGGCGGCGGTCTTCGACAGCCAGGAAGCCTTGCTGCAGGCCTTTGACAGCGGCCTGCTGGCTCGCGATGTGGTGGCCGTGGTTCGCTTCCAGGGGCCCCGGGCCAACGGCATGCCCGAACTGCATAAACTGACACCCGTGCTTTCCGTGTTGCAGGACCAGGGGTTCAAGGTCGCGCTGGTCACCGATGGCCGCATGTCGGGCGCGTCGGGTAAAGTGCCCGCCGCCATCCACCTCAGCCCCGAAGCGCTGGGCGGCGGGCCGCTGGCGCGCATCCGCGACGGCGATATACTGCGGCTGGATGCGGGCGCTGGCGAATTATCCGTCGTGGCGCCGCAAGACTGGGCGCAGCGCGCGCCGGCGGCGGCCGACCTGAGCAAGCACCAGGCCGGATACGGACGGGAACTCTTCACGGCCTTCCGGCGCCATGCTGGTCCCGCCGAAGCCGGCGCCTGTTCATTGGCGCTGCCCTAAGGCCTGCCGACACCTAAAAAGACACGCCCTTTCAGCGGCGACAGGCTCCCATCGAGCCGCCCTCGGAGATACTCATGAACGCTTTCGAACTGTTGGAACAAAGCCCGGTGATGCCGGTCATCGTCATCAAAGACCTCGACACCGCGGTGGACCTGGCCCAGGCGCTGGTCGCGGGCGGCATACGCAGCCTGGAGATCACGCTGAGATCCGAAACGGCATTGGAAGCCATACGGATCATCCGCCGCGACGTGCCGCAGGCGCTGGTAGGCGTGGGCACGGTGCGCAACCCCGCCCAGCTGGAAGCGGCCGTGCGGGCGGGCGCGCGCTTTGCCGTAAGCCCCGGCCTAACGCCGGCGCTGGCCCAGGCGGCGCGAGCGGCGGGCGTTCCCTTTCTGCCCGGCGTGGCCACCGCCTCGGAATCCATGTACGCGGCGGACCAGGGCTTTACGGCGCAAAAGCTGTTTCCCGCGGAAGCGGCCGGCGGCACGCGCTTGCTCAAGGCATTGCACGGTCCCCTGCCCGATATCGTCTTCTGCCCCACGGGCGGGATCAATGCCGCGAATGCCCGGCAATATCTGGACTTGCCCAACGTCAGCTGCGTTGGCGGATCCTGGCTGACGCCCGAATCCGCCGTGGCGGCCCGGCAATGGGACGCCATCACCGGGCTGGCCCGGCAGGCGTGCGCACTGTAGCGGCCTGTCGCCTGCCGATGCGGCCGGCGCAGCCGCGCAGGCCTTGGTCCAGCACCAGGCCCCGATTCCGCCCCAGGCCTCGGTTCGGCTCCGGCCCCAGATTCCGCCCTAATCCAGCTCTATGCCGGCCTCATCGATGACACGGGTCCATTTCTCCGTGTCTTTCTTGACCAGCGCGGCCAGTTCCTCGGGCGAACCCGATACGAATTCCACGCCCTGCGGCTCGAACTTGCGATTCAGTTCGGGGTTGGTCAGCGCCTTCTTCACCGCCGCGTTCAAGGTCTGGATGACTTCATCCGGCGTCCCGCGCTTGGCAAACAAGCCGTACCAGGTAGTGTATTCCATGCCCGGCAAACCCGCTTGCGAAATCACCGGCAGCTTGGACGTTACCGAACCGCTGGAAGGAGCGCTCATTCCCAAAGCCTTGATGGTCCCTTTGTCTATCATGGGCTTCAAGGACGGCATGCTGCTGAACAAAGCATGGACCTGGCCGGACGCCAGGTCGGTAATGACCTGTGACGTCCCCCGGTAGGGGACGTGGACCACATCGACGCCCGCCTGGCTCTTGAACAGCTCCATGCCCAGATGCGCTATGCCGCCTACGCCGGCCGAACCGAAATTCACCTTGCCGGGATGGGCTCGCGCGTAGTCGATCAGGTCTTGCACGGAATTTATGGGCAGGCTTGCATTGACCACCAGTACATGGGGGCTTTGGGTCAGTTGGCTGATGGGCGACAACAGCTCCAGCACATTCTTGTCCTTCATCGCCTTGGATGGAATCGTCATGTTGCCCGAGGCCGGCATCAGCAAGGTATAACCGTCGGCGGGCGCGCCCAGCACCTGATTCAAGGCCGGGACGCCATGCCCGCCGCCCGCATTCACCACGATGATGGGCTGGCCGATCTCCTTGCCGACGGCTTCCGCAATCTCGCGCCCCACCAGGTCGGCGGGCCCGCCGGCCGCAAACGGAATGATCATGCGCACCGGGCGTTCGGGATAGGCGGCCGAAGCCCCTGCCCCCGCCAATAACGCGCCTGCCGCCAGTATTCCGGCCAGGATGTGTCGGTACTTCATAGTCCATCTCCTCAAGTTCAGCGTTCAAAAATCGGTTTGCGGCGTTGCAACGGCTCTTCAAAAGAACGAAGCGCGCGCCGAGGGAAAAATGGTTTGATAGGCTTCGCCGTACATCGACGCTTTCTGCGCCCGGCGGCCTCCCTGGGCGCCGCGCTGCAGCGCGACGCGCTCGTAGTAGGTCCACAAGTTCTTTTGCGTGGCCATGACCTGCATCGCGTTCTGCTTCTTTTCCCAGACCGGAGTGATGTCCAGGATGGTATCGGGCTTGAAGCCGCACAATTCGGGCTGATGAGGCTCGAAACACAATACTTGCGGCGGCTGGATGAAGTCCGCGCCATGGCCCGGGGCGATGGCCTTCATGCGGGCGCCCAGCACCATATTGAATGTGCGGCAATGGTCCAGATTGGAAGGGTCTTTTTCCGGATGCGTGACGATTATCTGCGGCTTGGCCGCGCGCAATACCCGGGACAGCCTGTCGACGGTTTCGGCGGACTCGGGCAGCGGATAGTCGCCCAGATCGTAGAAATGCAGGGATTCCACCCCCAACAACGCGGCGGCGCGTTCGGCTTCGGCGCGCCGGATCTCCTTGACGGCCTGGCGGTCATTTTGGGCCTGCGCGGCCCATGCCGAATTGGATTCGCCATTTTCACCGTAACTCAGGCACACCAACTGCACCGGGACGCCCAGTTCGGCGTGCAACGCAATCGCACCGCCGCAACGCCATACAAAATCGCCCACATGCGCCGTGATCACGACTATCGACTTATCCACCATGAGATCTCCCGCTGAAAATCCCATTATATAAATAGAAACGGTATTGTATACTGTACAACGACTACAGAATCCAAGCGGCTATGCGGAGAGGTGAATCATGAGCAATGACGGTGTGGTTGCGGTGGAGCGGGCGCTGAGCGTGCTGGACTGTTTCAAACCGGGGTCGGACAAGCTGACGCTGGCGCAATTGGCTCAGCGCCTGCCCCTGCACAAGACTACGATTTTCCGGCTGCTGAACTCTTTGGCGCGCTGCGGCTACGTCGTGCGCCACAGCGATGGCAAATACACGCTGGGGCCGCGCGTGCTCTATTTGGGCCGGGTCTACGAGAAAAGCTTCAACCTGGCCGATACGGTCACGCCGATATTGACCAGGCTTTCAGAGCAGACGGGCGAAAGCGTGTCCTACTACATCGAAAACGGCGATGACGGATCCCGGCTCTGCCTATTCAGGCATCAACCGCATGAAGGCCTGCACCGGCAGATACTGGCGGGCACGGTCATGCCGCCCGACGATTCCGCCACAGGCCGGATATTCAATATCTGGGCGCGCGGCGGCGATCGCGGCAATGAAGCCCTGCCCTTTTTCTCTTGCGGGATCCGCGACCCCTATACCTCGTCCTGGTCCACGCCGGTCATCGGCCACGACGACCAATTCGCGGGGGCGTTGACGCTGGCCGGCCTGTCGGAAAGATTGCAGTCTGCCGATGCCGGGCGCTACACGGCGGCCTTGATGGCCGCCGCGGACGAACTGTCCGCCCGGCTGGGCGCCACAAAAGATATACGCGACGCCGTATACGGATAAGCAGGCGAAGAAAACGGCCGCTATATGGCGTACGCCGCCAGTGGCGGCTTGCCGTCCAGCGCCAGCAACAGATTGGTCGTGGCCATCTCCGCCATGGCTTGGCGGGTTTCGTGGGTGGCCGACCCCATGTGCGGCAAAGCCACTACCTTGGGGTGATCGCGCAGGGGCGAATCGGCGGGCAAGGGCTCCACATCGAACACATCCAGCCCCGCCGCGCGCAGCGTGCCGCGGTCCAGCGCGTCCAGCAGCGCCTCTTCCTGCACAATGGGGCCGCGCGCGCCATTGATCAGGATCGCGCCCGGCTTCATGGCGGCGAATTCCCGCGGCCCGATCATGCCTCGGGTCTGGTCCGTCAGGGGCAGCATGATCACGATGAAATCCGAGGACTGCAGCAATTCGGGCAGGGACACCGCGCGCGCCTTGCCTTCCGGCAGCCCGCTGGGCGCGGGCGTGCGGGTGTGATAGAGCACCGGCATGTCGAAGCCCAGCGCCGCGCGCCGGGCCAGCGCCCGGCCGATGCGGCCATAGCCCAGTATGCCCATGGTCTTGCCATGGACGTCCCAGCCGTACAGGTCTTCCCCTATGTGGCGCTTCCAGCGTCCCTGCTGCACATACCGGCCCAGCTCCAGAATGCGGCGGCTGGTGACCAGCACCATGGCGAACAGCAGATCAGCCACTGTTTCGTTGAGCACCCCCGGCGTGTGGCACAGGGTAATGCCGCGGCGCTGGAGCGCATCCAGCTGGAAGCTGTCCACCCCCACCGAAATGCTGGATATGACCTCCAGGCGGCGGGTATGGGCCAGCACCGCTTCGTCTATCGGATAACTGGAGCCTATCATGCCCTGCACCTGCGGCAGCGCATCGAGAAAAGCCTGTTCCTGGCCCGGCGCGCGCGGGTAGGCCAGAATGACTTCATGCTGCGCGCGTATGCGCTCCAACTGCGCGGACGGCAGCTCCCGATACACCAACACCTGTTTGCGGCTCATGCGTAAGGCTCCCAAGTTGCGGCTGCAGGCGGCCGCCACCCGGCTCCGCCCGCACTGTACCGCTCAATCGTTCGGCTCAATGATAGCCGCTTGCGTCCAATTCCGCGCGGGTGGGCAGGCCTTCGGTGTCGCCCAGTACTTGCACGGCGCGCGCCCCTATCCAGGCGCCGCGCTCGACGGCGCGGCGCAGGCCACGGCCTTCGAGCAACCCGCTGATGACGCCCACGGCGAAACCGTCGCCCGCTCCCACCGTGTCCACCACGGTATCCACGGGGCAGCCGGGCACGTAGCCCTGCTCGCCGCCATCATCGAAATAAGCGCCCTCGGCGCCCAGCTTGACGACCACCAGCTTCGCGCCCCGTTCCAGATAGAACTGCGCCATGCCCTCGGGCGTGTCGCGCTCCGTCAGCAGACGCCCCTCTTCCAGGCCGGGAAACACCCAGTCCGCGCCGCGCGCCAATTCATTGATGCCCGCGCGCATATGTTCCGTGGAGGCCCATAAGGTGGGCCGCAAATTGGGATCGAACGATACCGTCTTGCCGGCCGCGCGCATCAGCGCCATGCTGCGGCGGGACACTTGATAGCAGTTGTCCGAGATGGCCGCAAACACGCCGGTGCTGTGCAGATGCCGCGCGCCGCGGAGCCAGGCCTCGTCGATGTCTTCCGGCTGCATCTGGCTGGCGGCCGAGCCCTTGCGATGGTATTCAACCGGAGGATCGCTGCCGTCCTCGACGCGCCCCTTGAATTGCAGGGCGGTGCGCTGGCCGGGGTCGCACACCACGTGCGAGCAGTCTATGCCCTCGCGCTGCATCTCGGCCAGCAGATAGCGGCCCATGGAATCCGCGCCCAGCCGGCTGGCCCAGCCCACCTTGAAGCCCAGGCGGGCCAGGCCTATGGCCACATTGGTTTCCGCGCCGGCGGTACGTTTGTAAAAAGCCTGGGCGTGCTCCAGCGGGCCGGGCCGGTCCGCGACCAGCATCATCATGGCTTCGCCGAATGTCACCACATCCAATGCGGCGCTCATAAGCAAACCTCCAGATCACGTAATTGTTGGACGGCGCCGCGGGTGACGGCGAGCAAATCTTCCCCCGCCAGCGGATACTCGATGGCGCACGGCAGCCCGCGAGGCATGGCGCGCATGACAGCCCGCCAAGGCGCGGCCGAATCGGGCAAGGGCACGGCCACCCAGCGCGCCGGCTGGCGCTGCACCCCCTTGCAGTGCACATAACGCACCCGGCCGGCAAAAGCCTGGGCCGCCTGCAAAGGGCATTCGCCGGCCCAATGCCAATTGCCGACATCGAAAGTCATGCCCAGCGGCAGCCCGGCCCGATCCGCATCCGCAAAAAAGCCCTCCAGCGCATGCAGCGAGCCCGCCGCGCCGGTCTGGTCGTTTTCGATCAAAAGTTCGATGCCGCGGCCCTCCAGGCGCTGCGCCAAGAAGGCCAGGCTCGGACGCGCCGCCCTGCCATAGCCGCCTATCGACATTTTCAATACGGGCGCCGACAATGTCGCCGCCGCCTGCAACCCGCGCTCCAGGGCCGCGGCGCACAGCTCGCCATGGGCGGACCACAACGCCTCCGGGCTGGAATACACGCAATCCAGGCCCAGGCCGCGGATCAGCGCGGATAGCTCGCGCAGCTCCGCGCCGCCTTCGCCGGACATCTCCGGGCCGAGCCCGCTCCCGCCGCATCCCGTCTGCAGCAACTCGCCGCGTATCTCCACGCCATCGGCGCCGGCGGCGCCGCACAGGCCGACGAACCACCCTTGGCCATGGCGTTTTACCTCCGCCGCGCCAAAGGATGATAAAGAAACCAGGATGCGATTCGAGGAAGTCATGTAAGAAGCCGTGCCGCGCCGCGGATGCCCGCGCGCCGCCACCGCCGGCGCATCGCCGCTGCGCGGCAATGCCGGACGGAAGGGTTAATGATTCAGTATCTGGCCCAGGAAATTGCGGGTCTTTTCGTGTTGCGGCTGTCCAAAAAATTGATCGGGGGGCGCCTGCTCCACGATCTTGCCGTCCGCCATGAAAATGACCCGATCCGCCACGCTGCGGGCGAAGCCCATTTCATGCGTGACGCAAAGCATGGTCATGCCGTCTTCAGCCAGGCCTATCATGGTGTCCAGGACTTCCTTCACCATTTCCGGGTCCAGCGCCGAGGTAGGCTCGTCGAACAGCATGACCTTGGGCGTCATGCACAGCGCCCGCGCAATGGCCACGCGCTGCTGCTGGCCGCCCGAAAGCTGGCTGGGATACTTGGCGGCCTGGTCGCCGATGCGCACGCGTTCCAGATACTTCATGGCCAGCGCTTCGGCTTCCGCCCTGCTTTTGCCGCGCGAGCGCATGGGCGCCAGCATGCAATTCTGCAGGATCGTCATGTGCGGGAACAGATTGAACTGCTGGAACACCATGCCGACTTCCTGGCGCACCGCCTCGATATTGCCGGCCTTGGCGGTCAGATCGATGCCGTCGACCACGATGCGTCCCTGCTGCACTTTTTCCAGGCCGTTGATGCACCGGATCAGCGTGGACTTGCCCGAGCCCGAAGGCCCGCAAACCACGATGCGCTCGCCGGCCTGTACGCTCAGATCTATGTCGGTCAACACGTGGAACTTGTCGTACCACTTGTTCAGCTTTTCAATCTCTATGATGTTCCGGTCCCCCGGAGCATTCGCCTGATGGCCGGCGGCCGCAATCTGCTTGTCTGTCATGATCGATCGCTATCGAATCAGGATTTGCCCAGCTCGGGCAGCGGCGTGCCCAGCCATTTTTGGTAGAGCTTGCTGAACTCGCCGTTCTTGATGTTTTTCTCCACGGCCTCGTTGACCGCCTTCAAGGTGTTGGGCTCGCCCGGACGCATCGCCACCGCCATTTCCTGCTGCAGCAGCACGAACTTGTTCTCGAAGCGATTGGGCGCGCGCTGGGCGATCTGGCCCGCTACCGTGGTCGAGCAGCCGATGGCGTCGACCTGGCCCGACAGCAAGGCCTGCATGGCGGAAGCATCGTCGTCGAAGCGCCTGATGTTCGCATCCTTGGGAGCGACCTTGGTGACGGCGATATCCTGCGTGCTGGCACGCGCCACGCCTATGCGCTTGCCCGCCAGGTCCTCAGGCTTGGCGATGGTCAGGTCCTTGCCGCCGAACACGACGATCTGGGCGGCTGAATAAGGCTGGGAAAACTGGACCTGCTTGGCGCGCTCCGGGGTGATGGCGAGCGAGGCGACCAGCAGATCCACCTTGTTGGTCAGCAAAAAGGGAATGCGATTGGGGCCGGTGACGGAGACGATATTGACCTTGACGCCCAAGTCCTTGGCCAGTTGCTTGGCCACATCGGCGTCGTAGCCATCCGGCTGGTTCTTGGCATTCAGGATGCCATAGGGCGGGAAGTCGACCAGCATGCCGACGGTCAGTTCGCCCTTTTGTTTCACTTGGTCTATGGTTTCCGCGGCCGCCGGCCCCGACGCCAGCGCAAGGGCCGTGCAGCTTGCAATGAGCGCGGCGCCCGTCAGCACGGCGCTCGCAAATGTGCGCATCTTCGTGATCACTAACATATTATGTCTCCATGAGTCGGGTTAAAACATTGATGAAAGAAGGAATGCCCCATTGCCGCCTAGCGCGATGCCGTGGCGGCAAGCCGGCGTTCCATATAGGCGGCCAGCAAGGAAAGCGGCCAGCACAGCACAAAGTAAATGGCCGCCACGATAGAAAACACCACCATGGGCTGGAAGGTCGCGTTGTTGATGATCTGGCCCGCCCGCGTCAATTCCGTAAAGCCTATGATGGCCGCCAGCGACGTGCCTTTGACGATCTGCACCAGGTAGCCGACCGTGGGCGGCACGGCGATCTTCAAAGCCTGGGGCAGCACCACGTCGCGCATCTTGTTCCAATACGACAGGCCCAGGGCCTCGGCGGCTTCCCACTGGCCGCGCGGAATCGCTTCGATGCAGCCGCGCCAGATTTCACCCAGGAAGGCGCCGCTATTGAGCGTCAAGGCGACCGCGGCCGCCAGCCAGGGGTTGATGTCCAGCCCCAGGACGGGCGCGCCGAAGAACACCAGGAACAACTGCAGCAGCAGCGGCGTGCCGCGGAATACCTGGATGAACCACATGGAAAACGTGCGCGCCACGGCATTTTCCGCCGTGCGCGACAGCGCCACGATCAGGCCCACTATGCCGCCGCCGATGAAAGCCATCAGCGACAGGGCCACCGTCCATTGCGCGGCTTCGACCAGGAACCAGAAATCGGAATAGCCAAAAGTGCGCATTATCGGCGGTCCGGATAGTTGAGCCCCCACTGGAACACCAGCCGGAACAGATAAGAGAACAACAGCGTCAGCAAGAGATAGATACCGGTGATGACGATATAGATCTCGAAGCTGCGGAAGGTTTCGGATTGCAGGTTGGCTGCGACGGAGGTAAGGTCGTCGGCGGAGATGACGGATACCACGCTGGACGCCAGCATCAGCAGGATGAATTGGCTGGTGAGCGCCGGATAGATGGCCTTGAGCGCCGGCTTCAGGATGATGTAGCGGAAGATCTCGACTCTGCTCAGGCTCAGGGCCATGCCCGCCTCGATCTGCCCTTTCGGTATGGATTCTATCCCCGCGCGCACGATCTCGGTGGCATAGGCCCCGAGATTGAATACCATGGCGATCAAGGCCGCCGTATAAGGCGACCAGCGCACCCCGATCGCGGGCAGGGCGAAAAAGAAGAAGAAGAGCTGGACCAGGAAAGGCGTGTTGCGGATGATTTCGATATAGGCATTGATGAGCCAGCGCAAAGGCGCGGGGCCGGCCGTCTTGCCCCAGGCGCACACCACCGCCACCATGAGCCCGAACAGCATCGCCAGGGCGGACAACTGGATGGTCATCCAGGTGCCATGCAGCAGCAATGGCCAAGCGTCGAACACCGGACCGAATTGGAATGAATAATTCACTTTATTCCTGAACCAAGGTATTGCCGACGGTAAAAGCATACCGCGCGATTTGAAAAATACCTACACCAACGCCGCCGCCCCCGGCGCAACGGCCGCCGCTGGATGGCCGCGCCGCCCTCCTTTCTTCAGGGCTTCGGACTTGAAACCGGTTTCAGATCTATATGTAAAGGAGTGAATTATATCAGGAGTTCAAAAAACGCCGGTTTCCACGATTTTTCGGGCGCGGCCGGAAAAGCGCCCGGCGGGTGCGAGCTTCAGCCCGCGGTCTTCTGCTGATAAAGGGGCTGCGCACTGGCTGTCGACCCCCGCGGGTTCAGCGAGCCGGGCAATAGAATCTTGCGCGCCGGCATATTCGCCCCTTCTATGCGCTGCAGAAGGCAATGCACCGCCAGCCGGCCCAGTTCGCCGGTGGGCTGGGAAACCGTGCTGATGCCGGGCCCGACATAGGGCGCCCACGGTGTATCGTCTATGCCTACCAGGCCGATATCCTGCCCCAGCCGCCAGCCCAGCCTGGCCGCCGCTTCGATGACGCGCAAGGTCACCACGGCATTGCCGGCCACCACCGCCGGCGTGCCGGACGCTCGCTGGCGCAGGGCGCTTAATGCTTGCACCAGACCATCCACGTCCCCGGCATGGCTTTCGAAGCACTCGCCACTCACCGCCGCGCCGTGTTCGCGCACGAACGCCTGAAAGGCCTGCATGCGCTCGATACGGGTGCTGATCCGGCCCAGGGGCTCGGTAATCAGCAGGTAATCACGGTAATGATTATCCAGCAGGTGTTGGGCGCAGAGGCGGACGGCCTGGCTGTTGTCCAGCGATACGAAATCCACCTCCAGCCCCTCATGCAGCCGGTCGACCAGCACCACCGGCCGGCCTTGCCTTGCCGTTTCCAGCACCGCGCCCGCGTCATGGCCCATCGTGTTCAGGATGAAGCCTTCCACCTTATATGAGGACAGGGCCTGCAGCCCCGCGCTTTCCCGCTCGCTTTCGTTGCCCAGATTGAATAGCATGAGCAGGTAGCCTGCTTTGCGGCAGGCCTGCTCCGCCCCGCTCAGCACGGCGACCGAATATGGATTGGTGATATCCGCCACCACCAGGCCTATCAGGCGCGAACGCCCCCGCTTCAAGGCCTGCGCCATGGGGCTGGGCGTATAGCCCAGGGCGGCGATGGAAGCCTCCACCCTTTTGGCGATTTCCGGGGTCAGCAAGGTCTCGCGATGATTCAGGAATCGCGAAACCGTCGCCTTGGATACGCCTGCATGGCGCGCCACATCCGCGATCGTGCTGCGTGCCGGAGCTTTGCTCATAGTGGTGCTAGAAATGAAAACGGCTGGGGCCTAAAGGATAGGAGGTCGGCATGGGCCTCCATTATGCGCCCTCGGGCGCAAAAATGCGCAGCGCCGCCATGCTTTTACAGGCGGTGTTCAGCGGATGGCGGATACATTGCTCCCGACGCATGCCGCCTTATGGCACAGTCCGTTCGCCTTTACAAACAACCGTGTAAATGGCTAACCTTTTAGAATTTCCCGTTGGCGGCGGCCGCCGACGGGCCCCTTCATGAGGAAGCCTATGGCGACTACCCCTGCATTCGACATCGTCCTGTTCGGGGGAACCGGCGACCTGGCCCTGCGCAAGCTGATCCCGGCCTTGTACCAGGCGCACAAGGCCGGAAGCCTGCACGAGGACGGCCGCATTTTCGCGCTCGGCCGCAAGCCCCTGGGGCTGGACGGCTATAGGCAGCTGCTCGAGCGGCGCATCGCCCCCGGGTCCGGCCCGGACGGCGACGCAGACGCCTGGGCCGGCTTTCTTGCCCGCCTGCGCTTTCTTACCCTGGACGCCGGCACGGCGGCGGACTACAGCCGCCTGGCCGAGGCGCTGGGGATTTCCCCCGGCCGCGTCACGGTCTGCTATCTGGCCACCGCGCCGCATCTGTTCACCACGATTTGCCAGCACTTGGCCGATGTGGGCTTGAATCACCCCGGCGTGCGCGTCGTGCTGGAGAAGCCGCTGGGGCACGACCTGGAATCGGCCGATGCCATCAATGCCGCGGTAGGCCGCTGTTTCGCCGAGAACCAGATCTACCGCATCGACCATTATCTCGGCAAGGAATCGGTGCAGAACCTGATGGCCATCCGCTTCGGCAACACCTTGTTCGAGCCCCTGTGGCGGCGGGAATGGATAGACAACATCCAGATCACCATCGCCGAACAACTGGGCGTGGAAGAGCGCGGCGAATTCTACGACCGCACGGGGGCGCTGCGCGACATGCTGCAAAGCCATCTGCTGCAGCTGCTGTGCATAGTCGCCATGGAGCCTCCCGCCAGCCTGTCCGAAGACGCCGTGCGCGACGAAAAACTCAAAGTTCTGAAATCGCTGAAGCCCTTCAGCACCGAAGACGTGGTCACCAAGACCGTGCGCGGGCAATATCGCAGCGGCGCCATCGACGGCAAAGCCGTGCCGGGATACCTGGAAGAGCCCCACGTAGCGCCGGACAGCCATACCGAAACCTTTGTCGCCCTGCAGGCCGAAGTCGCCAATTGGCGCTGGGCGGGGGTGCCGTTTTTCCTGCGCACCGGCAAGCGCATGCAGGAGCGCGTGGCGGAAATCGTCATCAATTTCCGCAAGGTCCCGCACGAGGTCTTTCCCATGCCAATAGGGCTGTCGTCGGCCAACCGCCTCGTCATACGGCTACAGCCAAAAGAAAGCATACGCCTGTATTTCCTGGCCAAGGAACCGGGCGACGCCATGCATCTGCAATCGGCCTATCTGAACCTGGATTTCCACACCATGTTCAGGGCCAGATGGGCCGACGCCTACGAGCGTCTGCTGCTGGACGCCATACATGGCCGGCTGGCCCTGTTCATGCGCCGCGACGAACAGGCGCAGGCCTGGAAATGGGTGGAACCCATACTGGACTGCTGGCGCTCGCACACCATGGCGCCCAAAAGCTATACGGCGGGCAGCTGGGGGCCGGCGGCATCCAGCGGCCTGCTATCGCGCGCCGGCGTAGTCTGGCACGAAGAGGCCTGACGGCATGTGGCACGGCTTCGACAGCAGAGCATCATGCCTGGACGCCATGGCGCGCAGCATCGCCGGCACGCTGATCGGCGCGGTGGCGGCGCGCGGCCGAGCGGGCCTGGCGGTGTCCGGCGGCCGTTCTCCGGCGGCGCTGTTCGACGCGCTCAGCCAGGCCGATGTACCCTGGGGCCAAGTGGAGGTCACCCTGGTGGACGAACGCTTCGTGCCGCCGGATGCGCCCGACAGCAACGAGCGCCTGGTACGCAGCCATCTGCTGAAAGGCAAAGCAGCCGCGGCGCGCTTCACCGGTCTGGTCAGCCATCCGGCCAGCCTGCCTCGAAGCCTGGCGCAAGCCAATCTTCAGACGGGAGACTTGTCCCTGGTCATCCTCGGCATGGGAGACGACGGCCACACTGCTTCATTGTTCCCGGGAGCCCCGCAGCTGGCGCAGGCGCTGGATCCCTCCCGGACGGCGCGCTACATTCAGGTATCGCCGCCGGACGCGCCGCACGAACGCATCAGCATGACCCTCGCCGCCATCTTGAGCGCCGGCCGTATCATGCTGAATATCTCGGGGCGGGCCAAGCGCGATATTTTTGAACAGGCCGCGCGCCGGATCACGCCCGACCTGCCGATCAGCTACATCATCCATCAACACGGAGTCCCCTTCGATGTCTACTGGCACCCTTGAACGGCCGCAGCACCTGGTCGCCGACGTCGGGGGCACCCATGCCCGTTTTGCGCTTTGCCGCTCGGTTGCCGACATCGGCCATATCAGCATGGTGAACAGCGCCGATTTCCCGACGCTGCAGCAGGCCATACGGCATTATCTGGATCAATTGGGCGGGCCCGCGGTGGATAGCGCAGTCATCGGCATTGCCAACCCCGTGGTGGGCGATCAGGTGAAAATGACGAATTCGCCCTGGACATTCTCGATAGAGCAAACCCGACGCTCGCTGGGGCTGCGCGCACTGCACGTGATCAATGACTTCACGGCGCTGGCGCTGGCGCTGCCGCATCTGGACAGCTCGGCGCTGCGCCAGGTGGGCGGCGCATCCACGGGCGCGCGAGGTGCGCCGCTGGGCGTCATCGGCCCGGGAACGGGCATGGGCGTTTCAGGCCTGATCCCTATGCCCGGGGGCGGCTGGATACCGCTGGCCAGCGAAGGCGGGCACGCCAGTTTCGCGCCCGCCGACGACAGGGAAGCCATGCTGTGGCGGGCCGCGCACAATGAATATGGCCACGTTTCCACGGAAAGGCTGGTTTCTGGGCCCGGGCTGGTGTTCATGTACCGCGCCATTTGCGAGCATGCGGGGCGCAAGCCGCGGGATTACTCCCCCGCCGACATCAGCCGCCTGGCCATGGCGGATGCGGACCCGGATTGCGCCGCCGCGCTGGACACCTTCTGCGCCATCCTGGGCACCGCCGCCGGCAACCTCGCGCTGATCCTGGGCGCACGCGGCGGCATGTATATCGGCGGCGGCATCGTGCCCAAGCTGGGCGATTATTTTCCGCGGTCGCCCTTTCGCCGCCGCTTCGAAGACAAAGGCCGCTTTTCGGGCTACTTGGCGGCGATCCCCGTTTATGTGATCATGGATGATTACCCCGCCCTGGTAGGGGCCGCCGCCTATCTGGACACCTACGCGCATGGCTGACACCATCAAGGCCGAGATCAAACGCAGGCTGTCCGATCTGAGCGCCGCGGAACGGAAAGTAGCCAATCTCGTTCTGGAACACACGCATTACATCGCCAAGCTGGCGCTGGCGGACGTAGCCCGCATGGCCCAGGTCAGCGAGCCCACCGTCATCCGCTTCTGCCGCACCATGGGTTACAGGGGCTGGCCGGATTTCAAGATCAGGCTGGCCGCCGGCCTGATATCGGGCGTGCCCTATGTCCATGCGGCGCTGACGCCCCAGGACGACACGGCCATGCTGGCCGCGAAAGTCATGGACAACGCCGTCTCCGCCCTGCTGCGGGTGCGCAACGACATCGACCCCGGCTACATCGATGCGGCCATCGACTTGCTGATCCGCGCCCGGCGCATAGAATTCTACGGCGTCGGCAATTCGGGCATTGTGGCCGCGGACGCCCAGCACAAGTTCTTCCGCTTCGATTTCTGCACCGTCGCCTATTCAGACAGCCATGTGCAGCTGATGGCGGCTTCGCTGCTGGACGAACGCGACGTGCTGGTCGCCATCTCTCATTCGGGCCGATCCACCGAACTGCTGGACGCGGTGCGCCGCGCACGCCGCAATGGCTGCCCCATAGTGGCCATCACCGCCACCCACACGCCCCTGGCGCGCCTGGCCACCATCTTGCTGCGCGCCGATACCCAGGAAGACACCGATCTATACAGCCCCATGATTTCACGCCTGGCGCACCTGGCCCTGATCGACGTCCTGGCCCTGGGCGTGGCCATCAGGCAAGGGCAAGGCGCAAGCCGGCTGCTGAAGAAAACCAAGCAAAGCCTGTTGACGAAACGCCAGCCATGAACGATAACGCCATTTCCATTGCTCCCTCCCTGGATCAGTTCATACGCAAATTGCCCAAGGCGGAATTGCATCTGCATATCGAAGGCACGCTGGAACCCGAGCTGATATTCCGCCTGGCCGAGCGCAATCGCATGGCCCTGCCCTATCCCTCGGTCCAGGCCTTGCGCGACGCCTACCTCTTCGAGGATCTTCAGTCCTTCCTGGATCTTTATTACGCGGGCGCCGGCGTCCTGCTCGCCGAGCAGGACTTCTATGACATGACCGCGGCCTATATGCGCCGCGCCCAGGCCGACGGCGTCGTGCACGCCGAGATCATGTTCGATCCTCAAACGCACACGGAACGCGGGGTGCCGATGGCCGCCGTATTCGCGGGCATGGCGCGGGCGCTGCGTGAAGCGCGGGACCAAAGCGGCATGACGAGCTATCTGATCCTGAGCTTTCTGCGGCATCTGAGCGAAGAGCAGGCGTTCGCATGCCTGGACGCCGCCCTGCCGCTGCGCGAACAATACGGCGACTTATGGATAGGCATAGGCCTGGATTCCGCCGAGCGCGGCAACCCGCCCGCCAAATTCGCGCGCATATACCGGCGCTGCAGGGAATTGGGATTCCGCCTGGTGGCGCATGCCGGCGAGGAAGGCCCGCCTTCGTATGTGGCGGACGCGCTCGATCTGCTGCATGTGGAACGCATAGACCATGGCGTGCGCAGTGAAGAAGACCCCGCCTTGCTGCAACGGCTGGTCGCCGACCGTATCCCATTGACGGTTTGCCCGATGTCGAACCTGAAACTGCGGGTCGTGCGGGATCTGCGGCAACATAACCTGGCGCGCCTGTTGCGGCAGGGCGCCATGATTACCGTGAATTCCGGCGACCCCGCCTATTTCGGCGGCTACGTGGCGGACAATTATTTGGCCAGCGCCCAGACCATGGATTTGAGCCGCGAAGAATTGGCCCAGCTCGCGCGCAACAGCATCCTCGCCAGCTTCCTGCCGCGGGTCCGGAAAAGGGAATTGCTGCAACACCTGGATGGCTGCCTCGCCACCATGGCTTGAATCGCGCGCCCAGCCTGTCCGCGTCTCGCGTGGCGTCTGGCAGACGGCGACTATCGCGGCTCACGCGGTGTATAGCGGTTCGATTGCAAGAGATCTCCGCGCTCCAGGCGACAAAAAGCCCGCCATGAAGGCGGGCTTTCGTCACTACAGCTACCAAGCGGCCAAAAGACCTCGTGGCTTAGATGATCTGTATGGACTTGGCTTGGGGGCCCTTCTGGCCTTCGGCAGCCACGAAAGAGACACGCTGGTTCTCTTCGAGCGACTTGAAGCCAGTTCCGATGATATCGGAATGATGAGCGAACAAATCCTTGCCGCCCGACTCAGGCTTGATGAAGCCGTAGCCTTTTTCGTTGTTGAACCACTTAACAATACCGGTTTCTGTTTGCATTTGCGCAATCCCTAAATATAAACGAGCGACATGCCCAGGTAGAAGACTGTCAAGGTGTAGAGATCGAGCAAAAAAGTACTGTTTGGGGTACTGGATTGTACTAACATCAACGAACTTGAAAATCTGGGTCGATTATTATACATAAACAGGGGGAAAGTCAACCCCGAAGTGATTTATTTATTCTATGGCCGAAAATGCCAGCTCCGGTGCAGCAATTTAAGCCTGTTCCGCATGGCGCGCCATCGTTAAGTGCATTAAAAACGGCTGGACGGAAAAGAAGGTATTGTAGAGAATTCCCGTAGTCGGATTGGCCGGTGTTCTTGTACCGGACCGCAGCTCGCAAACCACGAGCAGCCGCGATTGCTGCCCCAAGCATTTTTCTGGCACACCAACATATGATGCTGATATGAAGAAAAAAAGCGCACCTCTTAATCTGGAACAAAAGGCACTCTTGGCTCAACTGGAGCGCGTCGCCGAAGGTTTGAGTGCGACGTTTGCTCCATTTTGTGAGGTTGTTGTCCATGATCTGATGGACCCCGCACATTCGGTCCTTTCCATCCATAATAATCTTTCCGGCAGAACGCCTGGCTCTCCAGCAACCGGGCTGGGTCTGGCACGCATCGCGGACCAGAGTTACCGTCAAGTGATTGCGAACTATCCCAACCAGTTCGCTGATGGGCGCCAGGCAAAAAGCACGTCGGTCGGCATCAAGGATTCCAGTGGCCGCTATATTGCGGCGCTGTGTCTCAACATTGATCTGACACTGTTTCAAAGTATACAGATGGCCATGGGGCAGTTTTTGGCTGCCCAATCCGACACGGCCATATGCGAATCGCTGAGCCCGGCGAGCGGCGACGCGATCCGCATACGTATTGACCGTTTCGCGGCTAATTTGGCGACGACCCCTCGATCTCTCAAACCTAAAGACAGGCGTATATTGCTCAAGGAGCTGAAGGAATCCGGCTATCTGGATCTTCGCCGGAGCATGGAAACCGCCGCGCTGCATCTCGGCGTATCACGTGCCACCGTCTATAGCGACCTCAAGTAATAGCCTCCAGCCGGTATGCGGCCGCTTATGAAAAAGATCGCGTTATGATTCGCGTGGCAATACTGCCACGGCTTCGACTTCGATATCCGCGCCATAATGCAATCCGGAAACACTGGCCATTGCCCTGACCGGGCGATGTTCGCCAATCCAGTCGACATAAATGGCGTTGAACCCGGGCCATTGCGCCATGTCTGTCACATACAACCGAACCTGAACCAGTGCATTCCGGTCGAGATTTACACGCCGAAGGCAGGCATCCAGATTGTTGAGCACTTGCCTGACCTGCTCATCGAAAGGGCGGCATGCAAGCAGCTTTCCCGCGTGAGTAACCGGTAACTGCCCCGATATGTAAGCGAACCCAACACGGATGCCAAACGCGCCCACTGGAAGCGTAGGATAGGAGTGCATGCCGAATAGCCGATCGCATGGAAGCGCTCGAACAGGCCGTCATCAATCATTGCCTTGGCTCCTCGCCCCCCTCTTCCGCGGGCTGGAAGATGAAATGAACCGTTCCCTCGAAATCCGGATTGCTTCCCAAAGCCTTGGCTGCGCCCAGCAGCATCGCAGTATGTCCGTCGTGGCCGCAAGCATGCATTCTGCCTGGATGGCACGATGCGTACTCCAGCTCGTTACCTTCCGACATCGGAAGCGCATCCATATCGGCACGCAGGCCAATGCTCCGCTTATCCGAATTACGGCCTTTCAGAGCCCCGATGACGCCATGCTTGCCTATTCCCGTAGTGATCTCAAGCCCATACTTTCGAAGCGAATTTTCTACTAGCGCCGCCGTTTGGGTTTCTTCAAATGCCAATTCCGGATGAGCGTGTATATGGCGGCGTATCGCGACGATGTCATCAACATCTTCAAAGATTAATTGCAGATCCATAAAGAGCCTCTTGTGCATACGCCCCTGCGATTAAAACGACTACGGTCAGCGTTCAGTCAATATATCGGTCATGCCCATTGAGTTGTAATTTTAGTCCATTCTTATACTTTTTGTATATTTTTTTATCAGGTATGGCTCCAAAGATGCATGCAGCACGATCCAGTGGCGAAGGATGCGCTCACCTTGGGCCATCTGTAGATTGCTCGGGCCGCGGAGTCGTAGCCGTTCGGGTGGGGTACCGGCCGCGCCAGGAAGACCGGCGGCTGACTCATTATTGAAGAGGACGGGGAGAGGGTAAATGAAATGCCGCGGCCACGTCAGGCCGACTGTCGTCCGAGCAGGCGGCCTCCAGGGCAGGCAAACAATCCGGCCAAATCAGGCAAAAGAAAAACCGCCTGGAGAGCTGCCCCCCCAAGCGGTTCTAACCAGTTGATGACACTGGGTAATTCTGGCGCGGCTGGCAGGATTCGAACCCACGACCCCTTGGTTCGTAGCCAAGTACTCTATCCAACTGAGCTACAGCCGCTGCAAAAGAGGCGTAACTATAACATAGTTTTTTCTCTGCGTCTTGCAAGAACCATTATCCAGCGGCAAAGAAGTCTGGTGAAACCAGACGCCGTCTGGAAACATGTCGCCGGAGATCTGGACATACAAATCTGCATTTCAATTATACTGCCCGCCCGCCTGCTTCACCGAAGCAGCAGGCATGGCGCTGAAGGCGGAAGCTGGCGAGTTCAGCACATTATTGACGATGGCAGAAACATAGAGCGATTTTTCTCCATAGCCTGGACCAGAAATGTTTGCATTGCCCGAATGCGGGCAGGCGACCTGACGTCGGAATGTGTAACCATCCAGTACGATCTGGTGATTCTGATCTGGTCAGGGAGGATTCTCGTCAGATCTGGATGCTTCACCGCCATAAAGCATGGCAATATACATAACCCACAGCCTTCAAGTGTGGCCTGGAGCTGGGTGACAATATTTGATATTTGCAGATCTGCTTCCCTGTCACTAAAAACCTCCTGTAAATAGTCATGTTGTGGTGTCGGCAGAATATCGGGAATGTAGCCAATCAATTGATAGTTTCTGGCATCGTCAAGACTTCTGATCGCCTTCAGTCCAGACAGGAACGACTTTGACCCGTACAGCCCATATTCATAGTCACCAAGCTTTTTCGCACGTAAAGGGCCGGTCTTGGGACGACTCATTGTGACAGCGATATCAGCCTGCCTTTTCGTCAAGCTCACAACACCAGGATTGGCAATCCATTCAAGCGTTACTTCCGGGTACTGCGAGGCGAATTCCTTGAGTCGCTGTACGAGAAAGTACGAGCCAAATCCTTCCGGCGTAGCGAGCCGTATTGAGCCGCTCATGCGCCTGGCGGCTTCAGCCAATTCAGACGAGATACGGATGGCAGCGCGCTCGATTTCTTCGGCCTCCACCACTAACCTCTCGCCAGCCGGCGTCAATACATAGCCGGTCGGAAGCCTGTCGAAAAGTCTTACCTGCAGCGCGCTTTCAAGCGAGGCAATGCGCCGGCTCAGAGTTGAGTGATCCACCTGCATTTGCAGCGCGGCAGCGGTAAGGCGCCCCGTACGGACAATGGCCAGGAAGGAACGAAGATAATTCCAGTCAAATTGGGACGTATTGGAATAGGCGCACACCGGCGTTGCTCCTTTACTCATTTACGCGGAGGTATCCTGCTGCGTAGCATACTTCATAATAAACAGGCTCTTCCTCCGCAATCACAGCCAGCCGGAATGGGCAATTATGGAGACAGGGATGTCAATGTCTGAAAGGTTGAAGCAGCGAGCCGCTGACGGAAAACCAGTGCGTGTTGGCCTCATCGGTGCAGGCAAGTTTGGATCGATGTATTTGTCACAAGCCTGGCGCACATCGGGTATTCACCTGACAGGCGTTGCAGATCTGTCTCCTGCGCGGGTTCATGATTCAATGATTCGTGTCGGCTGGACTCCTGACCGGTTTGAGGCTCAATCCTTCGAACATGCTGCAGCGTCCGGCACGACATACATCACAGATAATTCAGAAGCGCTTATATCAAGCCCCTTCGTCGACATCATTATCGATGCTACAGGCAGCCCGGTCGCCGGCATCCGGCACGTTCTCGCAGCATGCCGCCATCGCAAACATGTGGTCATGGTTAACGTCGAAGCCGACGCATTGGCTGGGCCTTTGCTTGCAAGGCGAGCCGCTGAAGCCGGCATCATTTACTCCATGGCCTCGGGCGATCAGCCCGCCTTGATTGCAGAACTCGTCGATTGGGCCCGCACCATTGGCCTTGAAGTGATTTGTGCTGGAAAAGGCACCAAGTATCTTCCGGTCTATCATCAGTCCACGCCGGAAACAGTGTGGGGTCATTATGGATTCACGCCGGGGCAGGTTGCGAACGGAGACTTCAACGCCCAAATGTTTAACTCGTTTCTCGATGGAACGAAATCGGCACTGGAAATGACCGCCGTTTGCAATGCGTGTGATTTGAGTCCGCCGGACGATGGTTTGTCGTTCCCTCCCTGCGGTGTGGACGATTTGCCGACTGTGCTGCGTCCGGTAGAGAATGGCGGCATCCTGCAACGTCGGGGAACCGTCGAGGTCGTATCATCCCTGGAGCGTGATGGCCGCCCGGTCTATAGGGACCTGCGCTGGGGCGTTTACGTAACATTCGAGGCGCCGACTCCTTATGTGCGGGACTGTTTCCAGCAGTACGGTCTGAAGACCGACAATAGCGGTCTCTTTGCCGCCACTTATAAGCCGTTCCATTTGATCGGGCTTGAGCTAGGCACCTCAGTGGCCAGCATAGCCATTCGAGGAGAGCCAACCGGCTCCGTCAAGACCTGGCGCGCTGATGTTATCGCGGTGGCAAAGCGTATGCTCAAGACTGGCGAAACGCTGGACGGCGAAGGCGGCTTTACTGTGTACGGAAAAATCGTACCGGCCGCAACCTCGCTGGGATATAACGCAGTTCCAATCGGACTGGCGCACGGACTAAAACTCGAAAGAGACATCCAGGCCAACCAGCCTGTCAGATGGAGCGACGTGACATATGACCGATTCAATCCGACGGTCGGGTTCCGCCTTGAAATGGAATCAATCTTTCGCGCGGAAAGTGCTGCCCGATAAATCAGGGCTGATCACGCAGACGTAAGCTGCCACACATAATTAGAATCAAGGAGATTGACATGATGATCAAGGAGACTGACATCAAAAGGCGCGGGTTTATCGCTGCCAGCATGACATTTGCCATAGCCGGGGTTGCGTTGAATCCGCGTAGAGTGATGGCTGAGACCTGGCCATCGCAGCCCATCAGGTTCATCGTACCGTACGCACCTGGAGCCGGCCTGGACCCAATGTCCCGCATCCTGGCAAAGCAACTCACACAGACCTGGAAAAGCCCGATCGTTGTCGAGAATAAACCGGGCGCGAACGGCGCTATTGGCGCCGGCATAGTGGCTCACTCACGTCCGGATGGTTACACTGTGCTCATGTCGAGTACAGGTGAAGTTACCGTCAATGAATATGTAATGAAAGACTTGGGCTACAGTCCGGAAAAAGATCTGCGGCCGCTCACACGAATGGTGAATCAACCTTTCATCTTGGTAACCGGACCTTCAAGTCAGTTTAAGAATATGGAGGAATTGCTCGACTTCGCACGCAAAAATCCTCGAAAAGTAACTTACAGCTCATCTGGCGTAGGGAGCCCGCAGCAGATTTCCATGTTGATTCTTATGCAGGTCGCTGGCGTAGAAATGACCCATATTCCGTATAACGGTGTAGCGCAGGCTCTTCCCAATCTGATGGCTGGCATTGTCGATATTGGATTCGTTGGGTTCGCTGCAGGCGCACCGCTTTGCGCCTCAGGCAAGCTACGGGCGCTGGGTGTTTCGAGCCCGGCCGCCTCACCGAAAGCGCCAGATATTCGTCCCCTCGCTTCTGTCAAAGGGCTGGAAAAATATGAGTCAGGAATCTGGTTTGGCTCATTCCTGCCTGCGGCGACCCCTGACGCGATTGCCTCCAGAATGCAGGCTGACATTGTGACCGCGCTCAATTCCCCAGAAGTGAAAGGCGTACTTGAGAAACAGGGATACACTGTGGTTGCCGATTCCAGTCAGGATTTCCAGGCATTTCTCGAGCGGGAACGAAAGAAGGTCCAGAGTGTTGTCCATCTCATCGCAAAGAATTGATGGCGGTACTTTATTATGAGTGACACGCCACCAGCAATGCTAATGATTCAAGGCGGGCGATACACGAAGGGCTCGAATCGTCACTATCCGGAGGAGGCACCCGTCCGCGAGGTTGATGTAGGATCGTTCTACCTGGATACGCATCAGGTGACTAACGAACAGTTCGCCAGGTTCGTTACCGACACAGGCTACATCACTGATGCAGAGCGCGCGCCTTCGGGTCCGGCCTACGAAGGCGTACCCCCCGAAATGCTGGTGCCTGGATCGCTTGTTTTCCGGATTCCAGAGTCTCCCGGACTGGAGGATTGGCGGCAGTGGTGGAATTACGTCCCCGGTGCAAACTGGCGCTCACCGAAAGGGCTTGATGGAGATACGCCAAATCCGAAAAGCCCGGTTGTACATATTTCCTACGCAGACGCCCAAGCCTATGCATGCTGGGTCGGCAAGCGTCTGCCGTCCGAAATCGAATGGGAATTCGCCGCCCGAGGAGGGCTCGATGCCGCTGAATTTGCGTGGGGAAACGATGAAATGCCCGGCGGCGTGCGTATGGCAAATTACTGGGCTGGACGATTCCCGTTAGAGTACCTTGGCGACACCGAAGCGCCCGGGCCTACCCCGGTCGGGTCGTTTCCGGCAAACCCTTTCGGCCTGTATGACATGATCGGGAATGTCTGGGAATGGACCTCTTCTGCATTCATGGTACACGCCAATGGTCCAGCATGCTGCACCGGAGAAAAAGAACCTGCAGGCGATCCCGGTGGCAGCGCGACCATGATGGTGCTGAAAGGGGGATCCTATCTTTGCGCCCGTAACTACTGTTACCGGTATCGTCCCGCGGCACGTAGCGCTCAGTCCCAGGACTCGAGCGCTTGCCATATCGGGTTCAGATGCGCAGCGGATTTTTAGGGCTGCGGTCACTGCCGCATGCGCATCGTTGCGGCCCTGGATAAAAAGGTTTTCAATGAAGAATGTCAGGGACAATTCCCACCCGACAGATACAAAAGATACCGAACCGTCTTTATCATCCCTGCCCCACAAGGAACCCGTCTTCGAAGGCAAGATTCGCCCGTCCTATCTGGACTCCACACCGCATACTCCGGCAGTAGTCCGTCCCAAGGCAGGCGCCCCGAATATCGTAGTGATCTTGCTCGACGACGCCGGTTTTGCGCAAATGGGGACTTTCGGCGGAATGATTCCGACGCCAGCCCTGGACCGGTTGGCGCAAGATGGGCTGAGATACAACAGCTTTCATACAACGGCGATGTGCACGCCGACGCGTGCTGCGATTCTGACGGGGCGCAATCCCCATGCCATCGGACAGGGTGCCGTGGTCGAGTACGCGACTGGATATCCCGGCTATAACGGCCTTTGGCCGCGGTCTGCAGCCTGCATCGCAGAAATCCTGAAACAGGAAGGCTATGCAACCGCCGCCATCGGAAAATGGCATAACACGCCCATGGCCGAGATTGGACCCTCAGGCCCCTTTCATCGCTGGCCGACGGGACTCGGCTTCGAATATTTCTACGGCTTCATGGGAGGCGCGGTCAATCAATGGGAGCCAACGCTCTTCGAAAACACTGTTCCTGTCATTAACCCGGACAGACCCAAGGACTATCACCTCACTACGGAGCTGGTCGATCGATCCATCCGATGGATCGATACCAGCAATTCTGTTGCTCCGGATCGACCATTCTTCCTGTGGCTCGCTCCAGGCGCAACCCATTCTCCCCATCATGTGGGAAAGGAGTGGATAGAGCGCTTCAAGGGCTGTTTTGACGATGGCTGGGACGTCTATCGCGAGCGGGCTCTCGAGCTACAGAAGTCGCTCGGTGTCGTGCCTCCAGATGCTGAACTCACAGCCCGGCCAGACGAAATCCCCGCATGGGAGACACTTTCCGCAGATCAGAAACGACTGTTCTCGCGCATGATGGAAGTGTTTGCGGCCTTTACTGCCCATACAGACCACGAATTGGGCAGACTGTTTGATCATTTGCGCGCAACAGACCTGTACGATAATACGTTGACGATTTATGTAGTCGGGGACAATGGCGCCAGCGCAGAAGGAGGGTTAAACGGTACCGTAGACGCCATGACATATTTCAACGGCATCGCAGAATCACTGCCCCAAATGCTCGAGCGTATCGAGGAACTGGGAAGCGCCAGGCACTATAACCATTTCCCGGCGGGATGGGCATGGGCGGTCGACGCACCATTTCAATGGATGAAACGCATAGCCTCGCATCTCGGTGGTGTGCGCAACCCCCTGGTGGTGACATGGCCCAAAGGTATTCCTGCGCGCGGAGAAATCAGGAGCCAGTTCCACCATGCCGTTGACCTCATGCCGACCTTGCTGGAAGCCGCGGGCATTCAAATGCCGGGAAGCGTCAATGGCACAAGGCAACAGCCGGTCGATGGGATCGCCATGAACTACACATTCGAGGGGCAAGGACCAAGCCGACGGGATATCCAGATCTTCGAAATGATGAGCAATCGGGCCATATACAAAGACGGCTGGTGGGCATGTGCCCGGGAAAATGTGCCCTGGCAGGCTGGAGAAGCACTGGATCTCGACAAATCGGTCTGGGAACTCTACCACCTGGAGACTGATTTCGTACAGGGGAAGAACCTCGCTGATCGTCATCCAGAGAAGCTGGAAGAGCTGAAGAAGCTGTTCTGGGAAAAAGCAGAGCAGGGGAAGATTCTTCCGCTCGACTCGCGCAACAATCGTATGGATGCCGCTCAGGCAGACATCGCGGCAAGGCGTCCACGAGAGTACGTGTTTCGATCGCCAATTGCCGGCATGCACGAAGGAGGTGCGCCCGATCTCAAGAATCGATCGTTCAGGATGACGGCTCGGGTCGATCTGCAAACAGCCTCAACCGAAGGCGTTTTAGTGGCTTTAGGTGGTCGCATTGGGGGTTATAGCTGGTTTATACGCAACCGGCGGCTGCACTATTGCTACAATTTCCTGGGTATCGATCACACCTGTATCTCGTCCACTGAAGAGCTGCCCACAGGAGAAATCTACATCGAACTGGGCTTTCAGTATGATGGCGGCGGCAAGGGTAAAGGCGGTACGGTGACGTTTAAGGTGAACGGCAAGGAATGCGGCAGCGGTCGTCTGGAAAGAACAGTGAAAACGGTATTTTCCCGAGAAACCTTCGATGTGGGTATGGACATCAATTCACCAGTTGGGGACTACGATGCCCCATTTAAATTCACAGGCAATCTGATCGAGCTCCGGATTGCACTGGGTGACTAGAAGATCCGCGGGTACGATTGGCTCCAGTCCAGAAGTGAATCGCTGCCGGGGACCATGACGGGGCTTACGGGAAAAAGCAGCCGCCCCCCCACCATGCCAACGAAACCCGACATCCCCTACTTCCGGGACACGTACTTATTCCCTTCTATATAAAAACGCAAAGGCTTGTGCGCCCATTCTCCCGCATAGTCCACGCCCACGCGGGGGCGGGCGACGATGCTTGGGCGCTCTGACTCCATGGGTTCGGCAACGAAGAAATCATCGCTGCACAAGTCGTGGCCGTAATGGCTGCGGTCGATGCCCATGGCCTTGCAGAGGCGGCCCGGCCCGCTGGCATTGAGGGCCAGGTTGGCGACCGGCTCCAGGGCGCGCAGCAGGACGGCCGCTCCCGTGCCGTCCTCCTCGGTCACCACATTCATGCAGTGATGCATGCCGTATATCAGATACACGTAGGCATATCCGGGCGGGCCGAACATGACACGGGTGCGGGCGGTGATGCCTTTGGAGGTGTGGGCTGCCAAGTCGTGGGGGCCCAGATAGGCCTCGACTTCCACGATGCGGCCTATGCGTTCGGCGCCGGAGATGCGGTGTACCAGCAATTTGCCCAATAAGTCCTGTGCGACCTGTATGGTGTCGCGATTGTAAAAATCTCGGGGAAGACTATGCATGACAGCTTGTGCCTATTAATAGGCCTTTGAGTATAAGGGATGCGCCTAAGAAAGGCAGGCGCGGCCTAGGCCTTAGGGCGGATGGGCCGCCCTCTCCGACGGAACGCCGCTTGCTGCTAGAGGAGCTTGCATATTCGCCGAACGCGGGATTCGGGCCTTCCATGCCCGCGTTTGCTTTAACGCTCGATCAAAGCACGCCTCTACTCAAAATCCACGGAGAGACTATTATGGCAACCAGCAACAAGCCGCCCACCGGCAAATCCAAGCAATCCAAATCCGCCGCGCCGACCTCCGCCGACACTGCTTTCTCGGCGACCGACAGCGGCCCCGCCTGTCCGCCCGCAACAGCCGATGCCAAGCCGACGGCCGTACGCAGGGCGTCGGAAGTCGCCGCCATGGCCAAGGGCATGCCTTACAACCCGACCAAGGCCGCGGAGCACGGCCATGAAAACGCCTTGGCGCCGCAGCCTGGCGCCGTATCCAAGCCGGCCTCGCCCGTGGCAACGGGCAGCACGCTGTCCGAAGCCAACGAGAGCGCGAAATACGGCGGACCGGCGCAGCCGGGCGTGAATGCCGCAGGGGGATCGCTGGAGCGCGTGCGGGCCGACTCATCGGAGCAAATGCTGACCACCAACCAGGGGGTGGCGGTATCCGACAATCAGAACTCGCTGAAGGCCGGCCTGCGCGGTCCGGCGCTGCTGAAAGACTTCATCCTGCGTGAAAAAATTACGCACTTCGACCATGAGCGGATTCCGGAACGGGTGGTCCACGCCCGCGGCTCGGGCGCGCATGGCTATTTCGAGTGTTACAAGCCGCTGACCGAAGTGACTTGCGCCGCGCCCTTCAGGGAGGCGGGCAAGATCACACCCGTTTTCGTGCGCTTCTCGACGGTCGCGGGCGAACGGGGCTCGAAAGACACGGCGCGCGACGTCCGAGGTTTCGCCGTGAAGTTCTACACCGAAGAAGGCAACTGGGATCTGGTCGGCAACAATATGCCGGTCTTTTTCATCCAGGATGCCATGAAGTTTCCGGACCTGGTGCATGCGGTCAAGCCCGAGCCCCATCACGCCATGCCGCAGGCGGCTTCGGCTCACGATACCTTGTGGGATTTCATATCCTTGATGCCCGAATCGGCGCACATGATGATGTGGCTGATGTCGGACCGCGCCATACCGCGCAGCTACCGGATGATGCAGGGCTTCGGCGTGCACACTTTCCGCTTCGTCAACGAAGCCGGCGAGTCGACCTTCGTCAAATTCCACTGGAACCCCATGCTGGGCACGCATTCCATGGTCTGGGACGAAGCCGTGAAAGTGGCCGGCGCCGACCCCGATTTCCATCGCCGGGACCTGTGGGAAGCCATCGATTCGGGGGAATACCCGGAATGGGAGCTGGGCGTGCAGCTATTCAGCGAAGCCGAGGCGGAAAACTTCAGTTTCGACGTGCTGGACTCGACCAAGATCGTGCCTGAAGAACTGGTGCCGGTGCAGCCCATAGGCCGCATGGTACTGAACCGCAACCCCGATAATTTCTTCGCGGAAACCGAGCAGGTGGCCTTTTGCGCGGCACACATCATACCGGGGTTGGACTTCACCAACGACCCCCTGCTGGCTGGCCGCATCCATTCCTATATCGATACACAGATTACCCGGCTGGGCGGCCCGAATTTCCATGAGCTGCCCATCAACGCCCCGCTTGCTCCCGTGCACAATAATCAGCGCGACGGCATGCATAGGCAAGCCATCCACCGCGGCCGCGCCGCTTACGAGCCAAATTCCCTGGGCGGCGGCTGCCCCTTCCAGGCCGGCGCGACCGGCTTCGTTTCCTTCCCCGAACCTGTGCGGCAGGACGAAGTGCGCGGCAAGCCCGAGAAATTCGCCGAGCATTACAACCAGGCGACGCTCTTCTATGAAAGCCAGTCGGAAAGCGAAAAACAGCATATTGCGGCCGCCTATCGTTTCGAGCTCAGCAAAGTCACCGTGGCGGCGGTGCGCGAACGCATGGTGTCCATGCTGCGCAACGCCTCGGAAGAACTGGCGGCGCAAGTGGCGGCGGACCTGGGCATGGAGCTGCCGCCCGCCATGCCCAAGGCCATGGACCGGCCGCCGGCGCCGGAGGTAAGCAAGTCGCCCGCACTGTCACTGATGGCCCGTCCGGGCAAGCTGGGCATCAGGACGCGCAAGGTGGCGATCATGATCGCGGAAGGCGTCGATGCGGCTTCGCTATGGAAAACGGCCGAGGCGTTGATGGCCGAGGGAGCCGTGGTCCGGCTGGTGGCCCCCCATATCGGCTTGCTCAAGGCCGCGGACGGCAGCCTCATCGATGCGGACGCCTCGCTGGAAAACCAGCCAGCCGTGCTGTTCGACGGTTTGGTGGTGCCCGATGGGCCGGCGGCCATCGAAGCCCTGACCGTCAACGGCCTTGCCCGCGAGTTCGTGCGCGACCAGTACCGGCACTGCAAGGCCATCGCCACTTTCGGCGGCGGCTCCATGCTGCTGGAAGCCGCGGGCATACCCGTGGATACGGTCGATGCCGGCCTGTTCGTGGCGCCGGCCGGTGAAGACGGCATGCTCGGCGAGTTCATCCAGGCCTTGGCCGCGCACCGCAACTATCAGCGCGAATCCGACCCGCCCGTGGTATAGGGCCCGTCGGCATTAGAAAGAAGGCATGCCCGCTGGCCGGCCACGGACCGGCAGGCGGGCAAGGCGCACCGCAAAGGGCGTAAAATCAGGCCATGCCGCCAGGCGCCGGTTCCGGCCCGGCGGCCGCATTGCTATAGGACGCAACGATGGCCCGCGCCGCTTTTTCCTACGACTACGCCCGCATCGAAACCGTGGTGTCGGGTTTCGTGCCCGAATGGCGCCGCGCCGGCTTCGACGCCGTGGTCGCCATCGCGCGCGGCGGACTGGTGCCCGCCGTCATGGCCGCGACCGAGCTCTGCCTGCCCATGCACGCCCTGGCTTATGACCGCCCCGCGCGCGCCGTCTCGTGGTATACCCGCAGCCGTCCGCCCGCATCATCCAGCGTGCTGCTGGTCGAAGACGTGGCCGGGCGCGGCACGACCCTGTCCGACAGCCTGGATTTCCTGCGCAGCCAGGGTTACCGGGCATCGGTCTTCACACTGGCTTATGATTCCGAATCTCGCGTCCAGCCCGACTACGGATTGAAAATGCCCGATGGCTTCCGCGCCTGGTTTCCCTGGGAAAGGACGTCCATCACGCCGGCCTTCGACACCCGCCCGGACGCGGATTCCGTGCCCGAATACCGGCTTGCATCATGGGCCATAGACCTGGACGGCGTGCTGCTGATGGATCTTCCCGAAGAGCAATATGCCCGCGCGCTGCACGACACGCTGGCCCAGCGCGACCTACTGCCGCCCAGCGCAACACTGCCCGGCCTGGACCTCAGCCAGGTGACCATCATTACCGGCAGGCCGGAGCAAGACCGCCGGCGCACACAGGCCTGGCTGGACCGCCATGGTTTCCATGGGCCCCTGGTCATGCGCGACGAAAGCCGGCATACCGCGGCGCAAACGCCTGAACACAAGGCGCAGGCCATACTGTCCCGCTGCCACACCCATTTCATTGAAAGCTGCCCCATGCAGGCGTTGGCCATCGCCCAACAGGCGAAAGTGGCCAGGGTCATCTGGTGGAACGGCGGCAAGGCGCTGCTGGTCTATGCCAATGAAGTGGAGCACCTGAGCCTGGCCTGATCGTCACTTGGTGCCTGCCGGTGCTAAAACGGCCTGCGCATTGGCCAGCCATGAGCGGGCCGGCCAGGCGCAAGCGAGGCGGCGTCGATCTACGCAAGAAGCCTGCGGCAACACAGGCCCGCCAATCCTAAGGGCGAATACGCACATAGCCGCTCCCTTCCGCGTTGCGGATGCCCGCCGCAAATCAACAAATGCACAGACGAACAGGCGCGCACGCGCCGGAGGTGCCTGAAATGGCCTGTCTCTCGAAATGGCATACTTGTAGTATTTTTAATTAAGATGCATTATTTGGTCGCCTAATAACATCGGGGGAGCCCATTTTGCCCAGCTTATCCACCATCACCTGCGTCGAGGACTTTCGCCGCCTGGCCGTGCGGCGCGTGCCCAGAATGTTCTACGACTATGCCGACTCGGGCTCGTGGACGGAAGGCACCTATCGGTCCAACGAAACGGATTTCCAGCGCCTGAAGTTCCGCCAGCGCGTGGCCGTCGACATCGAAAAGCGCAGCCATCGGTCTTCCATGATAGGCATAGACGTCGCCATGCCGGTGGCCATCGCCCCCACCGGGCTGACCGGCATGCAGCATGCGGACGGGGAAATCCTGGGCGCCAAGGCGGCGGAAAAGTTCGGCATCCCCTTCACGCTTTCGACCATGAGCATCTGCTCGATCGAGGACATCGCGGCCCACACCCACAAGCCCTTCTGGTTCCAGCTCTATGTCATGCGCGACCGGGACTTCATGGAGCGCCTGATCGACCGGGCCAAGGCGGCGAACTGCTCGGCGCTGGTGCTGACCCTGGATCTGCAGGTATTGGGGCAGCGCCACAAAGACATCAAAAATGGCTTGTCCACGCCGCCCAAGCCCACATTGGCCAATTTGATCAATCTCGCCACCAAGCCGCGCTGGTGCCTGAACATGCTGGGCACCAAGCGCCGCTCGTTCGGGAATATCGTCGGCCATGCCAAAGGCGTCAGCGACCTGTCCTCGCTATCGTCCTGGACTGCGGAGCAATTCGACCCGCGCCTGAGCTGGAAGGATATCGAGTGGATCAAGGAACGCTGGGGCGGCAAGCTGGTGCTCAAAGGCATCATGGATGTGCAGGACGCGCGGCTGGCGGTGGAATCGGGCGCCGACGCGCTGATCGTCTCCAACCATGGCGGCCGCCAGCTCGACGGCGCGCCCTCCTCCATATCCGCGCTGCCCGCCATTGCGCATGCGGTAGGCAAGGAAATCGAAGTCTGGATGGATGGCGGCATACGATCGGGGCAGGATGTGCTGAAAGCCATCGCCCTCGGGGCCAGGGGCACCATGATAGGCCGTTCCTTCCTGTATTCCCTGGGCGCCATGGGCGAAGCCGGCGTCCTGCGCTGTCTGCAGATCATCGCCAACGAACTGGACATCACCATGGGCTTCTGCGGGCATACGGATATCCACAAGATAGACCGGTCCATCCTGTTGAATCCGGAAATCTTCGACTGACGGAAACCCCTCCGGCCGTCACGGGGCGGGCTGCCGCGGCGAGGCGGCAGCCAAGGCCGGGGACGTCAGTTCATCGACAAGCCGATGCGCTGCACGACCTTGGACCATTTCTCGATGTCGTCGCGCACCAGGCGGGTCAAGTCCTCCGGCGTCCCGCCACCCGGCTCCGCCCCTTGCGCGGTCAAAGTTTCGCGCACTTCCGGCGCGTTCAGCGCCTTTATCGTTTCCTGATTCAGGCGCGCGACGATCTCCTTGGGCGTGCCGGCCGGTGCAAACAGAGCGAACCACGAGCCCGACTCGAAGCCTGCAACCCCTTGTTCCGCAATGGTCGGTAAATCAGGCAGAGCGCCCGACCGCGTCGCCGAAGTCACGGCAATCGCCTTGACCTTGCCCGCCTTGATCTGGGGAAGCGCGGTGCTGACATTGTCCGCCATCATTTGCACCTGGCCGCCCGACAGCGCGATCAAGGCGGGGTTGCCGCCCTGGAAAGGAATATGCGTCATGTCGGTGTCGGTCATGATCTTGAACAATTCCATGCCCAGATGACCGGGGGTTCCATTGCCCGCGGAACCGAAATTGACTTCACCGGGATGCTTTTTGGCATGCGCGACAAGTTCCCCGACATTGGAAACCGGCACGGACGGATGCACCATCAGCACCTGCGGCACATGGGCCACGAGCGAAATCGCCTCGAAATCCTTGATCGGATCGTAGGGAAGATTTTTGTTCACCGTTGCTGAAATCGCGTGCGACGCATTGGTGCCCATGATCAGGGTATAACCGTCCGGCTCCGCGCGCGATGCGATCCGCGCTCCCACGGTGCCGCCCGCTCCGGCGCGATTCTCGATGACGAAAGATTGCCCCATGACTGTGGACAAATGCTTGCCCAATTGGCGGGCCAGCTGGTCCGTGGCACCGCCCGCGGCGAAGGGCACTATCAGCGTGATGGGCCGATTGGGGTAGCCGGAGCCCTGCTGGGCGGCAGCGGGCGCAGTGGCAGAAGCAGCCGCGGATGTAGCCGCAACACCCAGCGCGAGCGCGGCAATGCCGGCTTTCAGCAGGGCTTGGGGCTTGAAGACCGTGTTTATTGCAAAAGATGTGCTCATGTCTACCTTCCTTTGATGAGGGTTTGAACAAAAATCTCCGGACGCGGCGCTCCGGCCCGATGGCCGGATACGCCTTGGCCCCCGGGGAATCTTTGCTGCCGTAACACCATTTTTTCTTTTGATTGAGCCCCGAAAGGCCCAGGCCTGCGCCAGGCCTTCACGCCAACAACCGTGCAACGATCAGCCCCGTGGAAGAATCTCCACTTCCAATGGCTCGAGACCTGCGATGGCGCCGGTCAAACGGTCGCCCGGCACAACTGCGCCAACGCCCTCCGGCGTCCCGGTAAAGACCAGGTCCCCCGGCATCAGCCGGTACTGGCGAGATAATTGCGCCACTATTTCCGGCACATTCCAGATCATTTTTTCGATGACCGACTGCTGGCGCGGCTGCCCGTTCACCTTCAGTTCGATCGCGCCCGCCTGGATATGGCCTACGGTTTCCACGGGATGGATGCGGCCGCAAGGCGCGGAGTGATCGAAAGACTTGCCGATCTCCCAAGGCAGCCCCTTGCGGAAAGATTCCCGCTGACGATCGCGGCGCGTCATGTCCAGCCCCACTGCGTAGCCCAGCACCACGTCCAGCGCCTCATCGGCGCTCAAGTCCTGGCCGCTGCGCCCTATCGCCACCACCAGCTCCAGCTCGTACTGGTAGTCGGAGGTGCAGGAAGGCATGGGAACTTTGCCGTCGGAGACCACCGCGTCCGTGGGTTTCTGGAAAAAGAAGGGCGGATCGCGTTCGTCGCCCTCTTTCATTTCCCGTATGTGTTCCAGATAGTTCCGACCGACGCAATAGATGCGCCGCACGGGAAAGGCTTCGGCCCGGCCGACGATCTCGAGTTCGGGGCGCTCGACGACGGGCGCCGGCAAGCCGCGGCCTTGTGTGTTCGACACCGCTACATTCATGTTCATCCTCTGCATGCTCCGGGCGCCAACGCCCACGCGCTCATTATGCGTGGGCGTCCGAAGACGAACATCTGCGTCGATTGCCCAATTGCAGGACTATCTTGCCCTGCCGGGCAGAGAGGCGTATCAAGCGACCGGGCGCAACCTGGCGCGGGCCTGCGTGGGGCTGCAGCCCTCTATTTTCCGGAAGCGGCGCCCAAAATAGACCAGGTCGGAAAAGCCCGAACGAAAGGCGATTTCCTTGATGGAAAGGTCCGTATGCATCAGCAGTTCTTTGGCGAGCGCGATGCGGCGTTCGTTGAGCAGTTCAATGAATGTCTGCCCAGTTTCGCGCCTGACCAGGCGGGCCAGGTAGGTGGGGGATAGATGCACTGCGGCGGCGGCCTCCGTCAGCGAGACGTCGCCATCGATGTTTTCCCGCAGGTAGGCCAGCAACCGCGATATGACGCGCCGCCCCGACGCCCCGCTGCGCCGTTGCGATGCCAGCGCGGCGAGCGCCCGGTCGTGCTGCTGCCAGACCAGGGCTATCAGTTGCAACAGATAGCCCCGTATCATGATGGTGGAGCCGACCGTGCGCCTTCGGTCTTCCGCCATGATGGCTTCGCAAAGGCCGCGGGCCACGGCAAGATGGGCCTCGTCCAGCACGAAATCCATGTGCTCTTGAAATTGGAACGGCGCCAGCTCGGGCGCGCGTTCGATGGCGACATCTTCCAGGTCCAGCATGTCCACATCCAGGGACGGCAAAAGATACTGCTGGCTGGCGTTCAGGATGTAATAGCGGCTGCCCGGCACCGTGGGAATGAAGTGGGTTTTATAGGGCAGGATGAAACAAATAGTGCCCGGCTGCACCGGCCGGCTGACGCCCCCGAGAAAATGCTGGGTGGCGCCATGCAGTTGGACATGTATCTGGAAGTATTCGTGGCGGTGAGGCGCCGGATTGGGCAAAGCCGTGTTCTGGTCGCGTATGCCGAAATCCGCATGCGATGCGCGCTCGGCCATGCGGTAGTTGACCAGCGCCGGGCCCGGCCTGGATTGCGGCGCTGCAAGAAGGCCGGTGGCGGCGTACGGCGGCATTCCAGACGCTGGAAGCGGCTAAGCGCTGGAGCCGCCGCGGCCGAAACAATCGAAGGACAGCCTGCGCAGCATGCGATGCAGCCAGGCCTTCCAGGCGCGCCGCTGGGCGGGCTCGACACCGGCCGCGGCTACGAGAATCAGCAAAAAAATCGCGCCTGCGCCCAACGTGGCGAAGGTGACCACTAAAAGAGGAACAAGCAGTTGGTTCATGTCGCACCTCCTAGGTAATTACCCTGATTCTACGCCAAATCCATCTGTTTGTAGAGCCTTTTCAGCCCC
>Ga0182744_1000232_pt1 | contig 58906 bp, 36 predicted proteins | sample eDN3rd30CKraftMG_FD_128525 | JGI IMG/M metagenome (GOLD analysis project Ga0182744, IMG submission 128525) | Enriched Miracle-Growth compost microbial communities from Emeryville, California, USA - eDNA 3rd pass 30_C Kraft MG (version 2) (version 2) ... | reverse complement strand
CGCATCCGGGAAATGCTGTTTCGCCCACGAGGGATCCAACCGGGCATAGTGACGGTGGAGAGGATCCATGGAAAGATAATGAACTTCCCCACGCTGGTGGGAAGACGTCAGGGGAAATTGCCATTCAATCAGGCTCGATAAATCCTCAACGCCTCCGTAATTCTCTTGAATTGTCCAATGCTGGCGCACTTCAGCGAGTCGGCTTGAAGGGATCCCGATAAAGGCCTGGCAATATGGCCACAGATTCCGGGCAATCATGACATCAAGTCCCGCCAGCCCATCAAAGTTGGACAACATCATGGCCGCGGGCTGAAGAATTGTATTCTTCGTATAAATTTCCCGGCAACGACCGGTTGCTCCTTGAATGCCTCCCAAATTCACAAAACGATCCAGCCCTGGAACATCAAAAATGTTTTCCCAGGCAATCAGGGAGATACCTCGGTTTGCAGACAGGGTATAGACGGCTTCGTTTTTTTGGTGTGAATTGATCCACCAGTTTTGATAGACCAGGCACTCCGCGCTCTGGTGATCCAATGTGCTGACGCCGATGTTATGGTCAAACAGGCAGTTGCGAAAACACAATGGCTGTGTCCCGCTTCCCGGACTTGCCCACACATGAATTCCCGGCATGGGCAAGTCCGGTTGCCATCTGGAACAGAGCACGACGCAGTTCTCCATGCAGAAGCCATTGACGTCATAGACAATGACAATGTTCTGATCGTCTTTCGTTTGCTGTTCATAGCGGAACGTCAATCCGCTCAGTCGGCAGTCCTCCAGATTTCCGAGTCGATGAATAATCCGCGTCGATGAATTCGACACATTGAGTTGCCACTGGTCGGACACAATGACCGTTCCGACCCTGCTGAGCAATCCGGCCTCTTTTCTTCCCATCCATTTCAATGATTCCCGATACGGACCCCGGTCCAGCACCTCGACAACTTCCTCATTCTGCTGGGCATCCAGCGCAGCCTGAATGGTGGAATACATGGCGGAACCATCCTGCTTGACGGTCAGGATTTTTTTGCCCCGCATCCAGTGCTCCAGGGGAGGAGGAGCTATCCGCAACCGTTCGGCCTCTTGCGAAACGGATTTTGTCCTGCTGGAAGCCAAATCCGATTTCGCTGCTTTGCCCGGTTCTGCCGCGGTACTGACCGGAATCACGCCGGCCCCGGTGTTCGCCACGGGCGGGAGAGCGGAGTCGGAATTCCGATCTGGTTTGGCAACGGGGGCTCGCGGCATTCTGGCGACGATCATGCCGATCAGGAAGACCACCAACACGATGGCCCCCATCGGAAGCCAAAACGGAACCCGCTTGCGGACAGCATGAGGATTTGTGTCGGGGCTGAGGATCAGAGGGGGCGCCATGGCTCCCGTCACATCGCGGGCGTCAAGACAGGAATGTGTTGGTGCTGGTTCCGAAGTGCTGGCAGGACAGACCGGTTGACCGGAAGGGCTCCCGGAAGACGTTGTGGCAATCAGGCCTTTCAGTCGTTGTTCCAACTCAACCGCGGTTTGGATTCGACGATCCGGATCTTTCTCCATCAATTGTTGAAAAAGCTGGTTGATTTCGGGAGAGAGTTGGGGGCAGACTTTCGTCAGGTCGGGAGCGGGTTCCAGCAGATGAGCTTTGAAAATGGACGCTGCGGTGTTACCCCCCTGGTGGGCGAACGGAGCCCGGCCGGTGAGAAGAAAGTGGAATGTGCAGCCCAGTGAATAGAGATCCGCCCGGGCATCCACCTTGTGCGTCGATTCCCATTGTTCCGGAGCCATGTACGCGGGCGTGCCGAGAATTTGTCCCGTCGATGTCAGTTCACCCGCAGCCTCGTCTTCTTCCTGGAGACGGGCCAGCCCCAGGTCCAGAATTTTGATTTCGTTACTTGTGGTCCAGAACAGATTCGACGGCTTAATGTCCCGGTGAACGAGGCCATGTTCGTGCGCATAGGCCAGGCCCTGCGCCACCTGCAACAGCACTTTTAAGGATTCGAGGACGGACAGCGGACCGGAATGCCGAATCTGACCGGCAACGTCCATGCCCTCAACATATTCCATCACCAGATAATGCACTCCGGAATCCGTTCCGGCATCAAAGGCCCGGACGATATGCGGATGTTCCAGCGTCCCAATGGCCGCCATTTCCCGTTCGAAGCGGGCGACCGCTTCCGGATGGGAAGTGAGATTTTCCGGAAGGATTTTCAGGGCAACGATTTTGCGAAGTTTCACATGCCGCGCCTGGTAGACCGCTCCCATCCCTCCTTGCCCCAGTTTTTTCAACAGAAGATAGTTGCCGATCATTTTCGGAACAGCGGAATCGGCATCCATCCCGGATGGAGGAGTCTTTCTTCCGGAGAGCAGTGTCGGCTGCCGAAAATCGGCATCGCTGGAGATCATTTCCCCCATCTGGGTCTGGGAAAAGACCTCTTGGATTGTCGATTGAAACGTGGGGAGCTGTGCCAGATAGTCATCCATTCCGACAGGTTCCCCGGCCCGTCGTCGATGATAAAGATCGCTGGCCAGAAGTTCCCGGAGCAATTGAGGCTGGCAATCCGCGGGAACCCGGTTCAGAAAAGTGGCGAGCGCGGGGCGTTCCCCGGTGCGCCACTGTGCTTCAAAATCATCGCAGATCGCGTCGAGTTCTTCTAATGGAAGCGGCCCTGCTCCCACGGAACGATGGTGGCGATCAGAATTTGCAGTCATTGAACCAGTTCAATTGAGAACAGTGTCAAGAAAGGACCCGGATATCTATTAGATTACAAAAATCTATCGAGCTGTCACAACCTCGGCTCCAGCGGAGAGCTGGAAAGATGGCTTTTGCCAACTCCCCCAATTTGCGGGAAGTGAGACAGAGTTTGTGGCCTGAGGAAGGGAAGTCGGTATAGTTTGGTCATGGGCCTGGATCAAAATGGATCCGCTCCTTTCCCTGCCTTCCCTGTTTCAATCTGGCGTTTTCGTCCATGTTGGTTCCTCTTCCGTCCATGCCGGTTCATTCGCCGCTCACGCTGGGAAGCGTCCTGCTTCGGCATCCTTTCGTGCAGGCCGCGCTCAGCGGATACAGCGACAGGCCGATGCGGACGCTTGCCCGTCGGCATGGAGCAGCCTATACCCTTGCGGAAGTGATGCTGGAACGCTTCGTGACCGAAGTCAAAGGGACCGGTCGAACAGAACATCACCTGCATGTCGGTCCGGAAGACCATCCGGTTGGCGGTCAGTTGATGGGGGCCGATCCGGAACGATTTGGACCCGCAGCCCGTCGCCTGGTGCAATGTGGCTTCGATGTCATCGACATCAATTTCGGATGTCCCGTGCGCACCGCCATCGGCGGATGTCGTGGCGGGTATCATCTCAGCCAGCCGGAAGTGGCGCTGGAAATCGTGGACCGCGTTCGGGAAGCCGTCCCGGTGGAAATCCCGGTCACGCTGAAAATGCGTCGGGGAATTGATGACTCCGCGGAAAGCCGAGACCGGTTCTTTCAGATTCTGGATGGAGCGTTTGGACGCGGTGTGGCCGCCATTACAGTTCATGGACGGACTGTGGAACAAAAGTATCGCGGTCCCAGTCGCTGGCCGTTTTTGAAAGAAGTCAAACAGCACGCGGGGAAACGGACCATTCTGGGCAGCGGCGATCTCTTTTCCGCTTCCGCCTGCGTTCAGATGTTGCAGCAGACAGGCGTCGATGGCGTGACCATTGCCCGGGGGGCCATTGGCAATCCCTGGATTTTTTCGCAGGCCCGTGCCCTATGGGAAGGAAAACCACTTCCGGCACCCCCGTCCCTATTCGAACAGCGGGAAGTCCTCCAGGAACATCAGTCACTGGCTGAAGAAAGCTATGGAGCTTCCCGGTGGTTTGGAAGTTTCCGGAAATTCACATTCAAATATGCGAAGCTGCATCCGCGGGCCAATGAAATCAGAAATGCCCTGGGAGGAATGAAGACTCTCGCCGACTGGCGGGAGATTCAAGAATGCTTCTACGCCGAAGATCTGCCGGGACAATTTCCGGACGTCTGCGACGTGGAGACCAGTGAGGAATAATTCCAGCCCCCACAGGCAGATCGGGCTCCCCTGAAGGCGAACCCCATCACGAACGGCGCTTCTGGCAAACTGACCTCCTTCAACTTCATTTGAAGGCCACAACACGCTGGGACTTGACACGTCCTGTGTCATTTTGCGCCAAAGAGGTCCTTTAACCTGCGGTTGCGGAAAGCAAGCGTTTGAAACGCGGAGTTTGCCTTCCCCGTGTTTCAATCCCGACTCTTCCATGGCAGTTTCTCTTGCCAGAAAAGGGCTGCTCTCCGATCATAACGGGAGATGGATGTGGGCAGCATGGTTCTGAGTTGAAATGAGTTCTCCGCGTCACGGATGGCGGACAATGCGGAGCCAACACGTTATGATGCATGAATGGACGGACTGCCGTTTCGATTCCTGAGATCCGCGCCTGCCTGCTGGTGGTCCGTTTTTGACAGCATGGCGGTCTTGAGTCTGATTGTTTTTACCGGCTCCACGGTCCATGCGAATCAGCCGACACATCCGTTGATCCGGCAACTGGGGGATCCCCGTTTTGAACGGCGGGTGGCGGCGGAACGTGAGATCCTTCAACAGGGACCCGCTGCCCTGGAATGGATTGAAGCCGGCCTGCACTCCAATGACGGGGAGATTCGCCAGCGTTCCCTGCGGCTTTCCGAGATCCTTCGTAAATCGTCGCTGGCTGCTCAGCGGGAACGGATTCGAGCCAATCCCTGGATTCTGCCGCCGGAACTGGCCCCTGGCTGGGAGTTTTTCCAGTCTCTGGCGGGGGATGGTCCGGCCGCACGGGACATTTATGTTCGAATGATCGAACAAGAGGGAGAGTTGATGCTGGCGCTGGCGTTACGGCCCGGTCAATGGACGGAAGACTTTGACCGCCGCTGTGCCGACCTGCGAATGTCCTTTCTGGATCGCCGCGGAGGAGTGAATGAATTGAATCCGATGACGATTCTGACACTGCTGTTTCTGGCGGAACATCCGGAAAACAAGCCGAGTCTGCTGTCAGCCCAGACAATCGTCACCCTGCTGGTCGATACCTATTTTTATACCCATGTTCAGAGAGCCCCCGAAGGGGAAGCAAAAGTTTTTCAGGCCCTGATCAGCGAATGGGTCCTGCGGTCGGGTCATGTGACTCCACAAAATCGGTTGGAACTGGCCACCCGTTATCAACTTCCCGCCGGAGCTTCCGCAGCGAGAGAAATCATTGCCAGCCGGCACGCTGGAAGAGCTTCCCGTTCCCAACTTCAAAACGCAATCCGGTTCATCACGGTCTATTCCCCGCAAACGGCTCTGCGGGATCTGGAGCCCCTGCTCAATCTTTCCGAATTCCAGTTGATTTCGCTCAAAGATGCTTCGAAAGAACTGTTGCGGGAGAAACCGGCCCCGGAAACCGCCACTGCCTGGGATCTTCAGGCAAGCGACCTCGCTTTGCTGGGGATCTTGCAGACGACCGGCCAGAGCCCTTTGTTTTACGGGTTCGCCGATATCCGTATTGATCTGGACCATCGCTATAATACCAATGTTCCCCTGATGACGTCCGATCAGGATCGTCACCGGGCCCTGGTCCGCTGGCTGAAATGGCGGGCCGCGCATTCCGCATGGTTTCGCGATCCCCCCAGGGATGCCAGGGAAGGGGAAGCCGGGTGAGGCTTTGCCAGTGAACTTCTATGAACCCGGATTCGGCGATTGATGAAAAAACTCAAGCCAAACCCTGCGTGAATCGTCATTTTCTCAAGATCTTCCGGCTTTCTCCCAAACCGTCTTAATGTTCATTTTCAGACACAACCTCTTTTCTGAAAATGAATTGCCGCCAGTGCAGCTATCCCGGGGAGAGCTTCCGATTCATCTTGTCCGAATCGCGGAGTTCCGGTATTTCTCCGCTCCAATTTGAAAACCGCGCGACAGGTTCGGGGAATACTCTGCCCCGAGTTGCCGGATTTCCCACATTCGTTCCCTCACCTTCCCTGACAGGGCCGGATTCTCCCCGCGACGATTCGGCCCAAGAGAGTTTCCATTCATTCCCAAGCCCCATCCAAATCGCATCAATATGAGGACTCCAGAGTGAACTGCCCGGCAGTTCCAAGCACCACGCCCAGAGAGGGCTCCCCTGGCCTGATGACCGATCAGGAAGACACTTGATTTCGCACGGACGCGATCACTTTCAGAAGATTTTGCCGGTTCCGGCAAGTCCCGTCTGGAAGTGTATCGACATGACTCGAAGGCCTTTTCGATGAACTGTGTCCTTGATGGCACACGTCGATCCAGACAGTTGCGATGGCGACGGCACGGCGAAGTCATTCGCCTGGTGCTGGGGCTGCATCTGGCCTGGGGGGCTTCCAGCCTCTGGGCCCAGGGGCCCGCTCCGTTTCCTTCTTCCGAAGGCGAATGGCATCCTCGGGCGGTTGCTCCGGCAGTTCCGCAACAGGAAACGGTTCCCAAAATCGAACGAAAAGCCCGGCGCGACGAAGAAGACCGCTCGCTGGGCAGCATTAACCCCAGCAATCCGATCACCCAGGTCTCTTTTTCTCCCGAGGAGTTTCTCAAAAAGCCGCTCGCGGATGTCATTGTCGAAGGGAATGACACCATTCCCAGCGACGCCATCTTGCAGAAAACGGAATGCCGTTCCGGACGGCACGCCACGGAAGCCGCCATTAAACGGGACATCTCCCAGTTGATGAATACCCGCTGGTTTTATTCCGTGAAGTCCAATTTCCGTGAAGGAGATAACGGCCCGATCCTTGTCTTTCAGGTGGTTGAGCGGCCGATCCTTCGCAGCGTGACATTTCATGGAAATAAAAAGATCAAGACCGGCGAACTCGAAGCCCAGACCGGACTCCGCCCCAATCACGCCTATGATGTCGCTGCCAATCAGGAATCCGTGTATCGGATCAAGCAGCTCTACAAGGAAAAAGGCTACCTGTTCGCGGAAGTCACCCTGGAAAAAGGTTCCCAGCCCGAAGAACGGGATGTGGTGTTCAACATTGTCGAAGGACCCAAGACAAAAATTCGCCACATCTATTTTGAAGGCAACCAGTTTGTCACCGATGCGATCTTGAAAACGAAAATCAGTTCAAAAACATTGAAATTGTGGCTGATTCAGGGAGATTACGATCCGGAAGTAATTCGGAACGACGTCCTGGCGGTCAAGCAATACTACATGAGTCTGGGTTTTTTCGATGTGGATGTGCAGTCCGAGGAAATCCTGTCCGACGACAAGGCGAAAGTAACAGTCCAGTTCAACATCGAAGAGGGCCGCCGCTACAAAGTGGACAGCATCGACATCATCGGGAATGAAGTGATCGGCAGCGAACTGCTGCTGAAAGATTTGAAGCTCTCTTCCGGAGACTATTTCAACGAACGATTCCTGAAAGATGACGTTCAAAAAATGACCGACCTGTACGACAAACAGGGACGGCTGTTCGCCAAGGTGGTCCCGACACCGAGGTTTCGTGAAGGAGAAGAACCTCTCGTCGACCTGGTGTATGAAATCGATGAAGATGTCGTCCGCTATATCGGGACGATTAATATCCACATTGCCGGCGATTATCCTCATTCCAAGGAAGAAGTCCTCCGTCAGCAGGTCAACCGCTTTCTCCGCCCCGGCCAGTTGGCCCGCAGCTCCGATCTCCGCATCGCACAGGCCCGCGTGGGGGGAAGCGGCTTGTGGGATAAAACCACTCCGCCGAAGTTTGATATTGTCCCGAATTCCGGAGCTGACTATTGGATCCCCCCCAAGGAAGTTCGCGGACAGGATTCCCATCGTGACCGACTCGCGGAAACTTCGGAAACGACCATCACGTCCGTTCATAAAAACATTCGATCCGTGAATGACGTGTTTGGCCACAGCTGGGCACCGCTCGATCTTTCTTCCCCGGAAGCTCCCCGGCAGACTCCCTCCAGGGGAACATTGCCGACGCGCCCCCAACCACTGGAAACAAGACTGCCGGCATCCGCCCCGGTTTCCCGACCGGTCACGATTCCAGCAACAAAGCTCCCGGCAGGCCCTGTCAGCCTTGGACCGGAAGCGGCACTTCCCGGAATTTCCCGACCTGTTGTTGAAGAGGCAAAACCACTGCGGCCAGTCGCGAAAACAATTTCCCAGGAAAACGCCGATCCTGCCCGCTCGTATGTTCTGGATCCGGATTTCGTCTTTCGTGCTCAGTCCGCGGAGGGAGACCAGTTCCGTTCGCAGAGCCTGGATGCCTACGCACAGCCTGTTCCGCAAAACTATCTGCAAGGAACTTCTCCACAGGGCGATCCGCTGGGAGATGCCTATACCACGCAGCCTCCGGGGTTCGTGGACGTCAATATCGATGTCACCGAAGGCCGCACAGGCCGGTTGATGTTCGGTGTTGGAGTGAACAGCGATGCCGGTCTGGTCGGTTCGCTGGTTTTGCAGGAGGATAACTTTGATCTCCTCCGTCCTCCCACGAGCTTTGCCGACATTCTGAACGGCACCGCCTGGCGCGGCGCGGGACAGAGTTTCCGTGTGGAAGCGGTCCCCGGAACACAGGTCTCGCGATACATGGTCTCATGGACCGATCCGTACTTCCTTCGCAGCGATTTCAGCCTGGGAACAAACGCATTTTACTATAACCGGTTCTATCAGGACTGGACCGAACAGCGAATGGGGGGCCGCATCAGCCTCGGATATGTTCTCAGCAAATACTGGTCAGCGAACACATTCGTCCGGCTGGAAGACGTCGAAATCAGCAGCATCCCCGCCACGAGCCCGCCGCAACTGGCCGCCGTCAAGGGAGACAACTTCCTGTCAACCGCCGGTGCTTCGCTGCAATATGACGCCCGGGACAATTCTTTTTTCCCAACGCGCGGCCACTACGCCAATTTCAATTACGAACAAGGATTTGGACAGTTCACCTATCCCCGCTTCGACGTTTCCGGCGGCAAGTTCTTCACCACTTATGAGCGCCCGGATGGATTCGGGAAACAGATCCTGTCATTGACGGGACAGGTTGGATTTACCGGCGATAATACTCCGGTCTTCGAAAACTTCTTCGCGGGAGGCTATTCCTCCTTCCGCGGCTTCTATTTCCGTGGCGTTTCTCCGGAAGTGAACAACGTGAAAATCGGGGGAAATTTCATGTTCCTCGGCTCAGCGGAATACTCCATTCCCGTCACCGCCAACGACAATATCCGCACGGTGGTCTTTACGGACTTCGGGACGGTGGAAGAAAATGTGACATTCGACGATTTCCGCGTCAGCGCCGGTTTCGGCTTTCGCCTGACCATTCCCGCCATGGGTCCTGCTCCGCTGGCCTTTGACTTCGCCTGGCCGCTCAAACGGGAATCGACCGACCGGCTTCGCGTCTTCAGCTTCTACGTCGGCCTGGCCCGTTGACCGCGAACCTGTCGGAACAAAGTGGTGAGACCATGCATGAAGCTGCGCAGACATTTCGCGTAAAAGCTGCTATTTTGGCGTCTTCCGCTGAATGTCGTGGCGCTTCCACTGATCTCCGACTCGATCAGCGAACGCCTCGTTTTGGGGGAAAAGGGTCGATTGACCTGCGCGGGAGGTCATCTCCCACTTTGGACCGGCATCGGCAGCATTTGGATGGCTGCGCTGAAACGACAACATAAGATGGAGCTGCTGGAAGATGGGCGTTCCCATTTCTCAGATGTGGAGTGTGGCCACCTACGTGATTCGCCAGAAATTGAGCGGTCGCAAACGCTATCCCCTGGTCCTCATGCTGGAACCATTATTCCGCTGCAATCTGGCTTGCGCGGGATGCGGGAAAATCCAATACCCCGCCCAGATTCTGAAACAGAATCTCTCCGTCGCGGAATGCCTGAACGCCGTTGATGAATGTGGTGCTCCCATCGTCTCAATTCCCGGGGGAGAACCACTGCTGCATCCGGAGATTGACCAGATCGTGGACGGAATCGTGGCCCGCGGCAAATATGTCTATCTTTGCACGAATGCCATTTTACTGGAAAAACATCTGCACCGGTTCCAGCCGTCGAAATTCCTCTCGTTCTCCGTGCATCTGGACGGTCCCCGAGAAGACCATGATGCAGCCGTCTGCCGTGAAGGGATTTACGATGTCGCCATTCGGGCCATTGAGACCGCCATTCAGCAAGGATTTCGCATCACCACCAATACGACCGTCTTTAACAACAGTTCTCCCGAACGGCTTCAGACCATGTTCGATACGCTCATGAAGATGGGCGTGGAAGGGATGATGCTTTCTCCCGGTTATCAATATGAAAAGGCTCCCGATCAGGAACATTTTCTCAGCCGGAATCAATCCGTACAGCTTTTTCGCAATGTCTTGAAAAACCAGAAACGATCCTGGGTTTTCAATCAGTCCCCCCTGTTTCTGGAATTTTTGAAAGGGAACTGGCAACTCGAATGCACCCCCTGGGGAAATCCGACCTTCAACCTGTTTGGCTGGCAAAAACCGTGTTATCTCCTGCAGGAAGGATATGCCAGCAGCTTTCAGGAACTGATGGCAACCACCGACTGGGATGCCTATGGCCGGGCCAGTGGAAATCCAAAATGCCAGGACTGCATGGTCCATTGCGGATTCGAACCTTCCGCGGTGGACGCCACTTTTGGAACCTTGGCGGGCCTGATGGAATCCGCGAAACGAACGCTGTGGGGGCCCGGCAAAAATCGACCGCTTCCGGCAGAATCTCCACGCATCTCACGTTTTCCAGCTGTTCCGGATCAGCTGGTGTCCCTGGAGTTGGGACTGGATCGGACATCCGGGTCCATCGCGTCCGATCACTTGCCAGCGGAATCGCACACCGGTTCGACTTCGGTCTGACGGGAAAGAGAGGCATCATGGCTGGCAGACAGACGAAGTCCGATGACGCGGCTTCTTCCTCGAAAGTTTCGGCAGACTGGCGGGAAGAGACGCTGGCGGAGATTCGCCGCCTCATTTTTGAAGCGGATCCGGAGATCGTCGAAGATCGCAAATGGATTAAGCCCAGCAATCCCTCGGGAGTTCCGGTCTGGTCTCATGGAGGGATCGTCTGTACCGGAGAGACCTATCGGCAGGTCATCAAACTGACTTTTGCCAAAGGGGCCTCGCTGCCGGATCCGCAAAAACTCTTCAATGCGAGTCTCGAAGGAAACACACGCCGCGCCATCGACATCCGTGCCGGAGCAAAGATTGATGCACAGGCGTTCAAAACTCTCATCCAGGCAGCGGTTGCGGAGAATCTCCGCAACCGGAAAAGCTGACTCACAACAGATTCAGCTTCTTCGGACGGCTGGTGGGAGCCCGGCAGCAATTGCGGCACAGCCCGGAGACTTCCAAGCGATGCCCTTCCATCCGAAACCCCGCATCACGGGCAATCTGGTCCAGAAGTTCTGAAATCTGCTGGTTATGGAATTCGATCAATTCCCCGCACCGATTGCAGATCAGATGGTCATGTTGTGGATACCCGTAGTCGTGTTCGTAAAGATCGCGGTCTTCCTGACGCGCGATTTTGCGAATCAATCCCGCCTCTTCGAGCAATGCGATCGACCGGTAAATTGTCGAACGGCTGACCCGGGTTCCATCGCTTCGGCGGACCAGCCGCTGAATGAGCTGTTCCGCGTCGAAATGTTCATGTGAAGAGAAAATTTCTTCGACAATGATTGAGCGTTCGGGGGTCATTCGCAACCCCTTCGTCGAGAGGAATTCGCGGTATTTCTCGGCTGGCGAGACTGAGACATTGACCGGTTCCAGGTCCAGCTCCGACACGATGATTTCCCTTGGTTGAAGTTCCCGGCGCGACGGATTTGTTCCAGCCGCAACCCAAGTTGTGAATGCTGCCCCAAATCCTCAAAAGAAGCCCCATTCCCCCTTAGTCTTGACAGACTTCCGGATTTGCCGGCTGGCTCGTTGGCCTGCACGCTGCAAATTTCGAAACCCATCCTCATTCAGGGAGGAAGCCTTCCGTAGTTCCACCCCAGCGCATCCGGTCGCAGAGAACTGCCGCGAACGAATTCAATCAGCGTGCAGGACGCCAAGCATCCGTTCAATGGCCCGTTCCAGCTTTTCTTCCGTTTCGTAAGTCCCCTCCTCGATTTCCCGGCGAATTCTTGCCAGTCGCTGGGCACGCGTTTCCGTGCCAGCCGCCTGAGATAAAGAGGTGCCGGAAGAAGAGGATGTTGATTGTTTGGGCCGGGCCGGTTTCATATCCGCCTCGGAGGTGAAAGAAGTACCAACGGAAGAGAGCGGAACCCTTCCCGTCAGCGGCAGTTTCTGCCGATCATTGTAGACGAGATCCCCTGTCAGTGACAATCCGGGATTGGCTGCCAGTTCATTTTGAGACGGCGAACAGGTCAAAATAAAGAGAGTGGGTCGCATGGATAAATTCCTCGCGACCGTCCTGGTGCTGCTGCACATTCGCGGTTTCCCGCTGAAAATGTGGCGTCCTGCAGAGAATGAGAGGGTGATTTCGATCGAAATTCCGCCAACTCATGCTGGCGGAGATTTCAACGAGTCCATTCCGTCTTGAGACATTCCGGCATGGCGTCACCTCGTTTTGTAAAAGTGTCATCGACATTTCAGGGCGTTCACTTGAGCCCGAATTCTCTTTCCGTAACGGAGAAGCTCCCGTCTTTACTGGCGGGGCTTCTCCGGCGCGGTGAGTTTTCTTTCTCCCCGTTTCATTCCGGGGCAGCGTCGGTTGTCTCTTCCTGGTCCTCTTCGACCACTTCCGCCGGGATGCGGGCGATTGAGACGAGTTTATCCTCTTCTTCCATTCGCATGACGCGGACCCCCTGCGTATTCCGGCCAATGACGCTGATATCGGCGACTCGGAGGCGCTGAATTTTTCCGGAAGAGGACATAAGCAGGAGATCGTCCCCGTCCCGAACGGCCACCACGCCGATGACCGGGCCATTCCGGTCCGTGGTTTTGATATCCCGCAGTCCCTTGCCGCCGCGGCGTTGACGGCGATATCGCATGTTGCTGCTGGCAGCGGCCGTCTCTTCGTTTTCATCACTCCCGCTGCCGGTGTCGGGGGACTCTTCCCCGGGGCTGGTCTCATCGTTTTCGCTGACCACGTCCAGATCGGCTCGCCCGAAGGGAGTTCGTTTTCCGTACCCCCGTTCGCAGACTGTGAGCAGCGTGGTCTGGTCGTCAGCAATGACCATGCCGATAACGGTATCGTTTCCGGTCAGTGAGATTCCCTTCACGCCGCGCGTATTTCGTCCCATGGGACGGGCATCGCTTTCGGAGAACCGGATTGTCATTCCTGTTGCGGTACTGAGAACCACATCCTGTCCGGCAGCGACTTTAACGACATCGATCAGCTGATCTCCTTCGTCCAGTCGAATCGCAATGATGCCTCCCTTCATGGGGCGACTGTAGGCCGAGAGCGCGGTTTTCTTCACAATCCCCTGCCGGGTGGCCATGAGCAGGAAGTGCTCGTCATCAAATTCGCGGACGTCGATACAGTCCTGGACCTGTTCGCCTTCTCCCAGGTTCAGCAGGTTGACGAGGGCGCGTCCCTTGGCGGTCCGGGCCGCCAGGGGGAGATCATAAACCTTTTGCCAGAAGACTTTCCCGAAGTTCGTAAAGAACAGCAACCAGCTGTGCGTACTGGAAACAAACAGGTGTTCGATGGGATCTTCATCGTCCGCCTTCGCCCCCTTGATCCCTTTCCCACCCCGGTTTTGGGCCTGGTACATCGAGAGCGGAGTCCGCTTGATATAGCCCCGTTGAGAGAGCGTGACGACCATCGGTTCTTCGGTAATCAGTTCGCCCCGGTCGACGTCCGTCAGTTCTTCATCGCTGATCTCGGTGCGGCGCGGCGAGGTGTACTTCGCCTGCAAGACTTCCATTTCGTTGCGAATTTCCGCACGAATATGCAGGATGTCGGAGAGCAGGTGCAGATAGCCGCGAATATCTTCCAGGAGTTTGGCGTGTTCCCCCTGGAGGTTTTCCCGCTCAAGATTCGCCAGCGAGCCGAGCTGCATACTGACAATCGCTTCGGACTGATTGGCCGACAGCGAATAATTCTGATGTTCGCCATATTCGGAGATGAACTGGCGGAAGCCTTCTTCACCCAGGGCACGGGCCACGAGTTCCGCCGGCATTTCCACGTGTTGCAGTCGAATTTTCGCTTCCGCGCGACTGGGAGAACTGCGAATGGTCCGAATGATCTGATCAATGTCGATCTGGGCGATCAGCAGACCTTCCACGGTGTGTTTACGGCGGCGGGCCTCCTGCAACTGAAATTCCGTCCGGCGACGGATCACTTCTTCGCGATGCCGGATGAACTCTTCGATCATCTGGCGGATGTTCAGGGTCTGCGGGCGGTTCCCCACAAGAGCCAGCAGAATCACGGAGACCGTGGTTTGCAGCGGAGAATATTTGTAGAGCTGATTCAGAACGATATCGCGGTCCGCATCCCGTTTCAGATAGATATGCAGGCGGACCTGCCAGCTGGGCGTTCTCCGGTCGGTGTAGTCGACAATCCGGGAGATGCCTTCGATCTTGTCATCTTTGACCAATTCTTCCAGTTTGGATTTAATGCGGTCACGGGAATCGAGGTAAGGAATTTCCCGGACAATGATGACGTCGGTATTTTTCTCGGTGTCGAATTCCACTTTCGCCCGGAGAGTGAGGGTCGAGCGGCCGGTACGATAGCCCTGCAGGATTCCGTAGCGTCCACAAATGACGCCACCCGTGGGGAAATCCGGTCCCGGCAGCACATTCATGATTTCTTCGATGGTCGTTTCCGGCTGATCGATCATCAGCTTGACCGCTTCCGCCACTTCCGCGAGATTGTGCGGCGGAATACTGGTGGCCATTCCCACCGCGATTCCCTGCGACCCATTGACCAGCAGGTTGGGATATCGGGCGGGAAGAACGACCGGTTCCTTGCTCCGCTGGTCGTAGGTGGGAATAAAATCAACGGTCTGCCGCTGAAGATCGTCCAGCATTTCCGCTGCCGCGGAGGAAAGCCGGGCTTCAGTATAACGCATGGCCGCCGGGCCGAGACCAGCGATCGAACCGAAGTTTCCCTGGCTGTCGATGAGCATTTCCCGCATCACCCATTCCTGGGCAAGGCGAACGAGGGTCGGGTAGATGACCCCTTCCCCATGGGGATGGTAGTTTCCGGACGTATCTCCGGAGATTTTGGCGCATTTGATCCGTCCGGAGGCCGGCCCCAGATTCAGATCGTTCATGGCCACGAGAATCCGCCGCTGAGCGGGCTTCAGGCCATCGCGCACATCCGGAAGCGCCCGGCTGACAATCACCGACATGGCATAAGTGAGATAGCTTTGCTGCATCTCCTCGCCAATGTCCAGATCTTCGATTCGGCCGGGACCAGTGAAGGTTCCATCGCCGTCAAACGGGTCCTCGGGGGGCATGGATTCTGCTGGATTCGATCCGTTTGACAATGAACTTTACTCCTCAAAAACTGGCCTTGAGTCTCCCGGCCTTCCGCAGAGCGGGCCGAAGACCCTGCAATATTTTGCAAGTCCTTGCAGGGTATTCAGTTAAGAAGCCACGAGCCCGGCTCGAAGTCAACCTCGTTATTGTATCGAAACCCGCTCCCGGCAACAATGCACTCCAGCCGCTTTTCGGAGGAGATCCCACCTGTAGCAAACTTCCAAACCTGAACAGGTTATGGCAAATCGACAGGGCATGTTTTCCCGCTGGGATTTTCAGCCTCCGGAGTCCCGGGCCACATCCGTTCTGGCCTGCGGCAGACGCGAGATTTCCGCGCCCGGCGGCAAGTTGGAAAGGCGGACCGGCAAGGCATCAATCTGGACGCGGGGAAGAGTTCCGCGGGTCAGCGAGTCCGGTTCAAAATGAAAATCCCCCAACAACAGGCCATCCACCCGTAAGTCATCGCTGGGCAACTCGACGTCGCTGGACAGGCCCGCCTGCGGAGCCCCCACCAGCATCGAGCCAACTTCGACAACCAGCCCCCGCGCGTTCACTTCCAGATGTGAAGAAAGATCAGAAGATGCGTCCGGAGAATGGATCCGGACCAGCGGGGCGCCTCGTTGCAGTCCAATTGCAGAGTCGCTTCCTTGAAGGGAGACCTGTCCCGATCCATTCAGAATCTCCTGTTCCGGGAATCTCAACACGGGACCACATTGCTGAAGTGAACAGGCTTTGAAGATGAAGGGAGCCCGCAGACCAGATCCAGCTCCTCGTTTCGCATCCAGAATTGTTCCCGCCCCCTGAACGAAAACATGTTCAAATTGTCCCGCTGTGAATGGAATTTGCAGATCGAACAGCGTGGCGGTTGTGCGAATCACGCTTTCCTGGATCAGCAACCGGGCACCGTTCTCCGTGCTTTCTTCGCGGCGCGACCAGAAGACGAGTGGACTGACTTCGCCCGAACGTTCATCGACCAGCCAGCATTGATTCATCGAAAAAGCATTCGCCCGCAACTGCAACGGCGAGACTCCGGGACTCAAGGGGGACTGTCGATCGATCAGAATCTGCACATGCTCCAACCGGACATGTTCCGCTTCCAGGATCAAAGGGACATCCTGAATGCGAATCAGGGCGGGTTGGGCCGGCGTTCCCTTCAGGAGAAGAGTTGCTCCCGTAATCACTTCTTCAGCGGCATAAGCCCGTGGATCATCAAGGACCAACACTCCGTCGAGGGTGGGGCTGGGAAGCGGTTGCAGCGGAATTGATGGCGCCGTCGCGCTGGCTGGGGGAGGAAATTCCGGGGCCATGGCCTGTATGGCCGTTTTGACAGTCAAATCGGCTGGCGGAATGGAATCCGTCAATTTCGAGACGGCAAATGGCGTTTCCTCAGAAACTGGACTGGAAATCCCGGCGGACTTCCTGGGGATTTCCCCGGAGGGATCGGGGATCTGAAGAAGATCGTGATGATGAGGTTTCCCGGAACTTCGAACGGCTGCTGAAAGCCGTTCCAGCGTGGGGCCTCCCAGGCGGTCCCGGTTCCAGGCGACCACACACAGACCGATGGAGAGTACCGCGACCCCGGCCAACCTGGGCAATGTCGATTTTGGGGATTGTTCGGAGACTTGCCGGGGAGCGGCGGATTCAAACTGCTGGCGGAACCGATACAGACGGTTCCGGTTCCAGGGAGAAATTGCACCCAGAGACTGGCGAATGTCCGTGTAGTTCTGTGGACGACGATGCGGCTCGCGGGCGGTCAGACTTCGAATCAATTGGGCCAGCGAGTCACTGACATCCGGCGCCAGGGTACGGACATCCGGAACCGCACGCGACCGATGCGCGGAGATTTTGGCGAGCGAGTCCGCCACGGCAAACGGGGGCCGCCCGGTCAATAACTGCCACAACAGGCAGCCCAGGGCATAAATATCGCTGGCGGTGGTCGCTCGTTTCAGAGTTTCCGTTCGTTCCGGGGCAAGACCGTCATAGGCGTCCAGGGGGAGTTGGCTGTGAATATTGATTTCCGGAGCAACAGCATCGAGCAGGCCCCAGTTCAAGAGTTGAATTTCTCCCCGCCGAGTCAACCAGACGTTGGCGGGGCGCAGATCTCCGTGCAGCGCCAGCGATTCCGCCGCCTGGAGAATTCTGAGCAGTTCCTGGGCGATGGCACGGACGACCTGCTCGGGAAATCGGCCCCGACGCACGAGCAGGCGGCCCAGCGAATCTCCTTCCGTAAATGGGGCGACGAGCGAGATTTCGCCCTGCTCCAGGGCAGCATCAAAAGGGAGATGAGAAAACTGATTGCGAAGCGCAGCGCAGTTCTTGATTGTCTTCAGTAATCGCAACGCTGCGGCTTCGCCTTCGCCGACCGGGCATGGCATCCGAGAGATCAGAAACCGTTCGCGACGGCCCGGAGCACGGGCAATAAACGTGCTGAGGAGCGGATCGAGATGCAGCGCCTGATGAATGACGAATTTCCGGCCCACGATCAATTCATGACCACGATCGGATTCGAGCGCCCGCGCCTGGTACTGGGAGAGCTTTCCACTGAGCACCAGGGCATCCAGCCAGACGCTTTCTGTCGCTGAAAGTCCGCGTGCCAGCCGGCGGACACGCCCGGCACAGCGGCGCAGATCAGCGGCGCCGGCCAGTCCCAGCGTACTGAGTTGTTGTGTCAGTTCTGGCGAAGGGAATTCCATCCGTGGTTTTCATACCTTGCGGAAACCTGCCCGAGAGCAGATTGCTCTCCACGGGGCTCGCGCAGCGCGCATTTGATTCGGTGAAAAGCTGCTCTCCACGTGGCGGAAGACAGTCAAGACGATCTTGAGGCACTGGAAACGAGGATGTTATGGCAGAAAATGCCGGTTCAAGACAACATCACTTCCGTATTCGGCATCTTCAATGGCATGGATCGGATAGGCTGGAAAGATGAGACGGGCTGAGAGGGACTTTGTTGTCTCATTTCGCTTCATGAGACCGCTTTTTTCAACCGGTCCGGAGTCATGTTGCCGATAACGGACTGACTCTCCAGACCCGATTTGGCGCGGAGAACGTACGGTGACAGCGGTCCCATCCCCCTGTGCCGACGCTGATTTCCAAATGGAAACAGGCTGATTCTCCGCAAGGAAAACTGCCGGGAATGGATTTTCTCGTCCTGTCTCGCACGATGTGATGACCGCCATGCGTCTGATTTCTCCATTTCTGATGATTCTGCTCGCTGGATGCAGCGTGCTGGATCGCGGAACGGACTGCGAACCGGTCACGGCGGATCCGGCTTGTACCGCGGGCCAGTTGTGTGGAAACGACCAATCATGTCCTTCCTGCCATGATTCGCACGGCAACTGGTTTTGTGCCCATGGATGGTGCTGTCACGGCCATCATCCGCATTACAAACGGATTCCAGACAATTTCTGGACGAAGACCGAAGCCCGGAAGCTGGCCCAGTCGGATTTGCGAAGACTGGGGCATGATCAGTGCATGACCTGTGATTATCGGATGGGATTCGAGCAGGCTTATGTGGATGTTTCTCTGGGCGCGTGCGGGGATGTTCCCGCCTTGCCGCCGGCGAATTACTGGAAGACATGTGCCCGGACTCCGGAAGGACATCAACGGGCTCAACAATGGTTTTCCGGCTACGCTGCGGGAGCCGTGCGGGCGAAAGCCATTTACGAACCGTTTAACAAAGTGGCCCATTCACAGTTCGATTGCCCGGGATGGCAGGGAACTGCCGGGAACGTGTTTCCCGAACCCTATTAAGCCTGGACAGGGCACCCGCCCGGCCGGGACATCTTCCACGGAAGGTAAGATGAGCATTCGATTCGCATTTCGACAGGCGTTCCGCCATATTCGTACTCCGTTGTCCGGGAGCGTCTGCTGCGGGGTTCTGCTCTCTGTTCTCACTTCCGGGTGTACGGCCCTGCATCCAATCCGGGGTGTTCCGGCTTCCTATCTTCCGGACCAGTTTGAAGGTCCGTCCCGTGATAATAAACGGACGATCGATCTCAGCCTGCTGGTGCGGACCCCTCCCGATCAGCACCGCGTTGCCGCTGGTGACGTGCTGTCGATCTATGTTCCCCGTGTTCTGGGAAGCCAGCCCACCGAAGTCAATTCCGCCGGCATTGAACCTCCGATCAATATCCCTGCTTCCATTGAGGATCCGCCAACGGTCGGCTATCCGATCCAGGTTCGCGACGACAATACCATCGCCCTGCCGCAACTCCCCCCATTCCCGTGGGAGGCATGACGCTGCATGAAGTGGAACGCACGATCCGCAAGGCATATTCCGAAGACCATCACATTCTCAACCCCGAGGAAGCGATGGTGCTGGTCAGCCTGCAACGTCCCCGGATTCACCGGGTGCTGGTCGTTCGTCAGGAGGCGAACACCACCTTGATGACATCCACGCAGCCCGGTTCCGTGAATATCGGGACCTCCGGGAAGGGAACGGCCCGGATCGTCACGTTGAAGGCGTATGAAAACGACGTGCTTCATGCGCTGGCCCAGGGGGACGGAGTGGATGGACTGCCGGGGCTGAACGCGAAAAATGTCATCTACATCATTCGCCGTCGTTCGCGGGGCCTGTCCTCTCCGGCCTGCCCTCCCCTTGGCCCTGTTCCGACACCTGTCCCCGGATCCGTCAGTCCGGTCCCCGAGGGATTGAACGGACACTCCGCTTTCCCAGCGACATCAAGCCTGGCGCCGAGATCATCCGTGGAAACAAACCGGATCCAACTGGTTGGCTATGAAGAGTCTCCCGCCAGGGCGGGTTCACAACCGCCGGTCATCACGCCGCAGCCCTATGGGTCCTACCGGGGAATGCCGGAACCGGCGGCGCATTCGTTGATGAATCCATCGGCATCCATGAACTCCCCCAGTCTCCCCGCGCGGAATGGGCCGATCGCTTCCAGCGTGGTCGTTCCCGGCCCCTATCAAAACACCGCATCACCAGCGGCACAACTGCCGGTCACTCAAACACAATATCAGATGGCTCCCGTCGAACAGCCTGCCGGGGGATTCGTTCCCGGGAGTCCGCTTCCCTCGGCTCCCATCCCCGCCATGCCCGTTGAACCGGGAGGACATTCCTGGGGAACGCTTCCTCCCCCAGCGCCAATGGACGAGCCCGGCATGAACGGACCGTCTCTGCCCGACCTGAACTGGAATGCGATGCTCGCCGACTTTGACCCGACCATCGACAATCCCAACATCATCCGGATCCCTGTTCGTCTGGGGCCAGGGGAACAACCCAATCTTACAGAAGAACTGATCACGTTGTATGACGGCGACATCGTCTTCATCGATTCTCGCGAGACGGAAGTCTTTTACACCGCTGGATTGCTGGGAGGAGGGCAGTACACGTTGCCTCGCGACTACGATCTGGGCGTATTGGAAGCGGTGTCAATTGCCGAGGGCCGGTCCATGGGCGGGGGAGGAGGAGGAAATAGCCTGAATCGTTCCATTGGTGGCGTTTCCGCGCTGAATCACGATGTCTCCAACAGTGCCAGCCGACTGGCAATCTTGCGGACGCTCCCCAACGGAAAACGGATCACCATCGAAGTCGATCTGAACAAGGCCATGCGTTATCAGCAGGAAAATATCCGGATCCAACCGGGCGACATCCTCTTCCTGGAATACACGTTGCCGGAAGCCATTTGTGCCTTCTCCCAGCGTTATCTGTTTGAAGGGGCAATCTTCAGCCTGGCTGCCAGCCAGTTTCAGTCAAACCGGTAAGACGAGGGCTGTTTCCTCCCGCGGGAACCCGCGATACATCGAGTCCAACAGGGGAGGGGCTGCGCGCCGTTTCGTGCGAGCATATTGTTCCAGGATAACCTGTTCGAAGATATTTTGGCTTTCCTTAGAACGACATTCCATTTACCAGCGGTTCCGCAAACCGGTCCTGAACCTGTCCTCCTTGTGGAGTCACGATGGCGAAATAGACGCCGGCGTCCACGTTTTCCGAAAGAGGAGAGACATGGCCATCGCCCCAGCCGACATGGACCAGCCCCGGATGCCCGGACGAAGGCCAGGGAGCAGTTCCTTCCGCCTGTTCCACAGAGGAATTGAGTGCTTCGCGGGCGGATGCGGAATCCTGCCGGTTGTTGGCTTCCGCCAGATCAATGGTCCCGGAACCGCACCGATCCTTCGGACAGACCCGGGCACTGACGAAAAACATGGCTCGGAACGGTTCCGGAGTTCCCCAGGAAGATGCTGCCCGGGGATCGAACCCCGCCCGGATATTTTCGGAGAGCATGAGAGTTGTTGTCAGTCCGTCCGTCACATCCTGGCGGCGATGGAACCGCTGTGTGCCGCTTCGGTCCGGCCAGTTTTCGACAAAGAACAACGAAAGGGCCTTCAGGAAATCCAGGTCGGTTCGTCCCGGGCCGGGTTCGGGTTCCAGCGGGCAGACAACGCCATTTCCATTCAGGTCGAGCGGCCGGATGCTCAGGCTGGCCTCTTCCGCATGGAGTGTGGCGGGGCAATCGATCGGAATCGTCCAGCCAATCCCCCCATTGACGACATAGCTGAGATTGCCTTCTCCCCGCTGGGCACTCACATCATCCGGACAGACCAGAACCGGTAACGGCGTGCGGGTCAGTTCGAAATTCTGACCATCCAGATATTCCTTCGACAGATCGTAGCTGTTGAATAAACCAGCCTGATCGAGATGCGGAAGCAGTGTTGTGACCCAGTTGTGATACTTGCGATTTCCGGTCTTGCCGAACAGCCCCGCTGCCGGGAACCGATTCGTCTGATCGATCTGCATTGTCATGGCCAGCGAAAGTTGGCGCAGTTGATTCATGCAGGCAAGACGGCGGGCACTGCTGCGGGAATGCATGACCGCCGGCAACAGCAGCATGATCAATATCGAAAGGATGCCCATCACCACAAGCAGTTCCAGCAACGAAAATCCCTGACAATGAGTCCGTTGCAGGATATCTTTTTTGTTCCTGGCCTGTTTGAAGTTCCCTCGGGAATGGAATGCCCGCAACTGCATCAGGGCCTCTCTTCGGCAATGTGGTAAATAAAAATGGAATAGCCGGCACGATCGACAGGCTGCTCCCGCAAAAAGCGGCGGCAGACAGGAGGAGCAGAGTCATATCCATGCAGATGATTGACGCTGATGGCATACCAGCCTTCACGCAATTGTCCAGCTCCATTCAGCCAGTCCGCAGAGACCGGTTCCGCTGGAATGCCAGCCAGTTGCGGATCGACCACTCCGGAATAAGCCAGGAAGAGCGGATGCGCTTCGGGATGTTCCTGGATCCAGTTCTTGAAAAAGTACAGGTCCTGGCCCCAGTCAATATTGGAATCGAGCAAATGCCAATGTCCCCGGGCGGGTCCTCCCGCCAGGGCATTGAAAAAGGAAAGGCTGTGCGGATAGACCAGGCTGCTTTCGATCATAAAACAAAGGAGCCCCAGGCCCGCCAGAGATCGTTGCCAGTGCTTCGTCCCAGACTCGCTCCAGACGCCGCCCAGAACGATCATCAGGAATGGGAAGATCGGAAGGACATACCGCACATAACGGCTGAATCCCGTCTGACTGCTGACGACAATCAACACCACCAGCGGAGGAATCAGCAGGAGGAACAGTTCCGAAAGCGCTCTGACCGAAGCGAGAGCGCGTTGCTCCGGACCGAGTCCGTGTTTCTTCCCATGAATGCGGACTCCCATATGGCGGAACGCAGACGATACGGAATTGAATGCCCGCAGTCGGATTCCCGTCACCCAGAGTCCGCACACGGCAATCAACCAGATTCCCAGCGGAACTTTCACGAGCAGTCCATACAGATAGTAATACCACCATCCATGCGATCGAATCTCCCCCCGCAGATAAGAAGGCAATCGGACTCCCTCATTTTCGAAATCCCGCCGTTGCAAATCGAGACCGGCCAGATAGGCTGTCGGAATCGGAACCGGAACATTTCCCAGCCAGGAGTGCTCAAAACGATTTCCCGCTTCTCCCGAGGACGATCCGGAAAAGGTCCGCGAGACAAAGGAACAGGATTTCAATGGTCGCAACGATCCTTCAAACAGATAACCGGTATTGAGCAGATCCAGGCTGATCACTCCCAGCACGAAGAGTTGGATTCCGCGGCGCGGCCAGCCCCGAGGCTCCTGCCGGATCCATTCGAGTCCAATCCACAACGCGGGAAGCAGCCCGTAAAGAATCAGCCAGGTCATTTTGGTCAATTGAGCCAGACCCAGAAAAATGCCTGTTAGAAACACATTGGACCAGCGCGGATTGTTCCACCAGGCACGGAAATAAAACAGCGTGGCCACTCCCAGTGCGGCGGCTGGGACGTCCGGAGTGATCAATGCTCCGTTTCCCAGAATCATGGGAGAAAAAGACCACAATATGGCGGAGAGCAAGCCTCCCATCGGTCCCCATAACGATTCGCTCCAGAGATAACAATAAATCAGCCCCAGGCTGCAAAATGGAAGACACATCCAGCGGGCCATCACAAAATCCCAGCGAAATCGGGGCGTGTTGGCCCGAAGAAAGTCCGCGCCGACGATCCATTCCGGCCGGGTTCCCGGCGTTGTGTCGAGATGCCGCCAGTCTTCCACGGGCGCATCGAGAACAACCGGCAACGTGGCCACCAGTTTGACGAGCGGCGGATTCACGGGGTACAGATCGAAACGCTGCTGCTGCCAGATTCGAACCCCGGCAGCCATATGGGCGACTTCGTCGGACGTGGGCGACGTACAACAAGCGAGCCAGCCCAGAAGAAGCCACTGCCCCGGCAACAGCAGTCCGAACACGATGACGCGAACAGTTCGTTGCAGAGAGCCCGTTGGATTTTCGGAGGAACATTGTCCGACATCCCGCAAGAAAGGCCCGGTCATGGAGGAGTCCTTCCTGGTCGGGAATTCGACTCGACCCGGTTCGCCGTTTTCGAGGATTGACGGACTTCTTCCAGAACGTGTTTTGCCGAGTCGTAACGATAGAGTGTCCGCTCGGGAAAGAATCCAGCGACTTCATCAGCCGAATACAGGTCCGGGCGTTCCATCCCGATCAGGATTGATTCATCAAATGGCGGATGGTTGCGGACGAACTGGGCATGCAAGTCATTGGGAGAAGAGCAAATCAGGACAAGGGCGGGAAGTTGCAGCGACTTTCTCCGAAGAACTTTCTCAAACGTGCGATAACCGGTTGTGGGACGTAAAAATGTCTGCCATCCCGCTGCTACACGGCTGATTCCCCGCGGACCAATTCCCGCATAATTCCCCAGCAAGGAAATGCCGATCAGGAAACCCCACCAGACCGGAACCAGCCAGCGCCCTTCCGCAATCGCCCGTTCTCCAAGTTGAACGCTCATCACCGCGAACAGCAATAACATCAGAACATCTGCTTCGAACACATAATGGTGTTCCAACATCCCGTTCAGCCAATACGGAATATGGGCGAGATGCAGGCAGAGCATCGAACCAAACAGCAATTGCACCGGAAGCGGCTGCCGGTTCCAGGTCCAGAGCAGATAGATGAATGTCAGCAGCAGGGGAACGAGTCCCAGCCCCCAGGCCAGGCTTCCCCGGAACCGCTGAATAACATTGCTCACCGCGAGCGGGAGATCGAGTTCCTGGGCCCAGTCGTTGTATTCGGTCAGGATCCGCGGATCTGTTTCTGAAACGGAGTCTGTTCCCTGATGGAAGCCGAATGCGTGGCGCGGAGTGTAGATCGCGGTGTATTGCTGATAAGGAGTCAGCAGGAGATTTCCCGTCAGGGACAGGTTCTGCCAGCCGATCACTCCCAATCCCGCCAGCAACGGGGCAGCCAGTCCCAGCGTCTTCAAAAGTGTTCTTCTTTTGGTGAGTGGAGTTGAGTCGCGACCCGTTCGAGAATTTCGAACGAGATCAACAAGGAACCAGATGCCGAACGGAAGTCCGATCGCTGCCGCGGTGAGGGGGCGACAGAGCATGGCAAATGCCAGCCCGCTTCCAGCGAGAATGGCGTCCAGACATTTTCCAGAGGAGATGAATCGAAGAAAAAAATTGAGAAACAAAATCAGTCCGACGAGGCAGGGGCCATGCGAAAGCAGCAGATTGTTGAAAATCGCCAGTCCCGGCGCGACCGCCGTCAATGCGCCAGCGATCATTCCCCCGGTCAATCCGCATAATTGGACTCCCAGGGCAAACGCTCCCATGGAGATCAGCATTCCCGCAAAACGAGAGCCCCAAAACGGATGGCCCAGGGCCACCCAGGGGGCCAGCCAAAGCCCGGTTCCCGGGAAATACCGGCTTCCAAAACGGCCTTCATTCAGCACGTGCATCTGATGAAAAATTTCCGGAGCGTGTTGCGGTCCTGCCCAGCTCCATCGTCTTTCCAGAAATCCTTGTGCTTGCAGTTGGTAGCTGAATTCATCCTGAACCAGCGGCAACGTTGCCTTAATCGGAACAGGAGTGCTTTCTCCGGGAACCGGGAGACTCCTTCGCTGACAGCCAAAGACATGATCCCAATCAGGAATGCGGCTGGAATCCATTTCCAGGAGGATGTTGTTGTCGTCGCGGACGCTCGTGATAATGAACGGCAATCTTCCGGTTGTTGAGCCGGATTCTTCCGGCCCGGCCAGCGCATCAGCCAGCAGAATGGAAGCAGCATCAGCCAGGGGACCATGAACGTCCCGTCCACGTCCGGAGCGTCCAGCCAGTTCCCGGGAGTTCCCTGTTCCAGCAACCGTGTTTTCAGCCGGTGACATTCGATCAGGAGTGCCGTCAATAATCCTGTCTGCCAGGCAGCGACGACTGCCAGAAGACAATGTCGTTCAGAAAGAGGACGGCTGAAAAAACGTCTCGACGAAGAGTCCGTGGAACCGGACGGGCAGGACGCATCGGGAGCGGGCGAAGTTCCATCATGATGATGATCGGCATCGATCATGGCCGCCTGTTCCGATGAGGAAGGTTATTTCAATGCAGTTCTTTCCGGGTGCCCTGGGGAAATGAGAGTGTGACAAAATATTACGACAGCTTCCATTCCATCGTGGAACGGGTCTCTCCAGTGCATGGGAAACACGCAAGCACGCTGGAAGGAGCCCCGGAAGGCTCGGCATCGCTCAGACTCCGTCTCCCCGAAAATACGCTGACCTTCGTTGCGGCCGGTTTGTTCCGACAGCAACGAAGGTCACGAACGCGATCCAAAATTCTCATGAACGGAGGAAATTTTGGATGATTGCGGTCTTGAGCGTCTTACAACGTGTGGAAACGACCACGAATCAAACACGTTCAAGAACGGGTTCCGGCTGTTGAAGAGCCGGCAGGTTGAGAGTTGTGTTTCGTTCCCCGTTTGATGGAGATTGTCGGAGGCTGCAAACGCGATTCATTGACTCCCCGCTGAAAGACAGACAGGATGTCGCTGCGGGTGATAATTCCGATGAGCCGGTACGGGCGCGTCCGGCTGACGACGGGAAGTCGTCCAATGCGATGATTCACCATGTGATCGGCAGCCTGGCGGACGGTGCAGTCTTCATAGACGAAGCGGACGGGTTGCCGGATCATTTTTTCAACGGAGAGCGCAGGAGAGAGTGTGGGATCAGCGAGATCCCGCCGCGTCACCACGCCCACAAGAACGCCATTCTGGTTCAGGACGGGATATCCCTGATGGGACTTGCCGGACTCGGTGGCCAGCCATTCCCGCACCTGTTCCACGGTCTGCTCGGCCTGGATGGTCTGGACATCACGGGAAGCGACAGACATCACGAAGGCCTGGTCCAATACGTCGGCCACATACTCGCCGGGAGTGCGAATTCCCCGGCGGGCAATTTTCTCCGTCATGATGGAATTCCGCATCATCAGCGAGGAAATCATATATGAAGCGGCACATCCTCCCAGCAAGGGCAACAGCCCGAACGGTTGAAGCGTTGTTTCGAAGGCGAAGACCGCGGAGGCCAGCATGGCCCGCGAGGCTCCCGAAAAGATCGCCGCCATTCCCACCAGAGCGGCAATGCGAGGATCGATTCCCGCCCAGGGGGCCAGTTCCGCCATCCCGACTCCCATGAGCGCACCGATCGCGCCCCCGATGGTGAACAACGGCGCCAGCGTTCCCCCGGAAGTGCCGCTCCCCAGGGCGATCGACCACGAAATAAACTTCATCACGCACAGAAAAGCCATGGCGGAAACCGTGAGCTTGTGCGAAAGAATATCGCTGATGTTGTAATAGCCGACGCCCAGCGTATCCGGAGAAAAACATCCGATGACACCGACGGCCACGGCCCCCAGCGCGGGCCACCACATCCAGTGAATCGGCAGTTTTTCAAAGCCATCCTCAATGGCGTAGACGATTTTTGTGACCAGCACGGAAACCAGCCCCATGATCCCTCCCAGCAGGATATAGGCTGTGAGGGCGGATCCCGAAGGCTGGCTGAGAGCGGTCATTTCGAAGACAGGTTCCATTCCTTCAAAGGCCATGCGAACGCCGGTGGCGGCGCTTGCGGCCAGGGCAACGGGAATAATGGACCGGGGGCGAAATTCAAAAAGAAGCAACTCAATGGCCAGCAGAACCGCTGAGACAGGACTGCCGAAGGTGGCGGCCATGCCCGCTGCCGCTCCGGCGGAGAGCAATGTTTTGCGCTCATCCGTGGTGGTCTGGACAAACTGGCCAAAGACCGAACCGAGAGCTCCCCCGGTAGCGATAATGGGACCTTCCGCGCCGAAAGGGCCTCCGGTTCCAATCGAGATTGCGGAGGAAATCGGTTTCAGAAACGTAATGCGGGCGGGGATCCGGCTTTCATTCGTTAAGACCTGCTCCATGGCTTCCGGAATTCCATGGCCGCGAATCGCCTTGGAGCCGTAACGGGCCATCAGGCCAATGATCAGGCCCCCGATGACAGGAATGGGAATGGACCAGTATCCCAGTCGGGAAATGGCATCCGCGGGAGCCCGAAATTCCATCGACATCTGGCCAAAATACGAGATGTTCGTGATCAAGGCGATCAGAGCCATCAGTCCCTGGGCAATAAATGCCGACAAGCCTCCCAGGATCAGAGCCATGCCGCAGATCCACAGCACGCGCCGATCCAGCAGCACTCGTTGCGGGGGAACTTGCGCCGCTTCCGTGACCAGATCCAGCGCGGGTGACAGCGTCAGACCCTCCGAAGTGGCTGATCTGGCGGGTGTCTGTTCACTCATTCCTGTTCCCTTCCTCACGACTCTTTTTCATGAAAAATAATGTAGTCTGGACTGAATTTGTTTCGCTGCCCTGTCCCGCAGTGAGGACTCGTCCCGGCGAAAACGATGAAATGACAATTCTGATGGCAAACTCTTAAGGAGTTCAAGATTGATTTGGCCATGATCTCATGAATCTTGCAATGTCGTAATAAATTGATGATTTTCAATGCGAATGATGAGAAAAAAGAGCTTGTAGAGCCATGAGGGATCGGCGAATTCAGATATGAAAGCCGCCAAATTGGAAAGCGAAGCAGAGAGGGCGACGTCCCTGGCCCGGTTCCTTACAATGGCAATCATGTTCACCGAAGCAAGTTGTTCCCGCCTGCAAGCGTTGCACTTGAGGAAAGCAGATCCCGCGTGGCGAAACCCGAATGATGCAGGATTGATCCGCTCTGATTTCTCCCCGTGAATTGGTCTGGCATGTCGGATCCCGAAATTCATCATTCCCGTTCCTGGCTGGGCGTTATTCTGCTGGTCGCCCTGGGATTGCGACTGGCTGCCGCGTGTGGTCTGCAATCTCTGCTGGAGACTCGCTGGCACCGGGATTTTCTGATTCAGGGAGATGCCGAGGGATACTGGCAACTTGCTCAACAGATTGCGTCCGGAGGGAATTATGCCATTCACAACCCTCCCCGATATGCCTTGAGAATGCCGGGATTTCCCGCATTATTAGCCCTGCCGGTCGCATTTTTTGGACCGGATCTCTTTGCGGCCCGGTTGTTTTTAGCGGGAATTGGAACGCTGGGATGCTGGCTGGTGTACCGGCTCGGGACCCGGATCTTCGATCACCAGACCGGTTTGCTGGCTGCTGCCCTGGCCGCTGTTTCTCCTGTCATGGTCGTGTTTACGGAAGTCATTCTCAGTGAAACGGCCTTTGCTGTCACATTGCTTTGGAGTCTGCTGGCAGGGGATCGACTGTATCGACAACTGAAATTTGCTTCGGGGAATGCGCTGCAAACGGAAAAGCCGGACGGGTTGTTGACGTTCCGTAATCTGGGTCTGGCCAGTGTTCATACGGGTATTGCCATTGCCGCGGGAGTGACAATGCGCCCCAGCTGGATTCTGGCGGCCCCCATTGTGGCGGTGCTGCTGCTGATCTGCTGCCAGGCGCGAATGCGCGCGCTGGCCTGCGGGGGAATTGTCGTGGGAGTCATGATTTTCTGTCTCGTTCCATGGGGGATCCGCAACTGGCGGGTGACAGGTCATTTCACGCTGACCACGTTCTGGATGGGGCCCAGCCTGTATGACGGACTGAATCCCGCAGCGACCGGCGACAGCAATATGGCGTTTTACGATCGTGACCGGCTCATGGATCAGATGGATGAATTTGAAGTCGATCAGCATTATCGCCGCGCCGCCTGGAAATTTCTGCGGGAACATCCCGGTCGAGCCCTTCAGTTGGCATGGGCGAAAACAGTGCGATACTGGAGCCCCTGGCCGAATGCGGATCAGTTCGGACAATGGTGGATGAAAGTGGTGGTGGGGACCTTTTCCGTGCCGATCTTTCTCTTTTCACTGTTCGGCTCCTTTTCACTTGTTGATTCCCGGGAGAAAAAGCCGCGATGGGCACTCTCCGGAGAGACAATCTGGTCTATGGCGATTCTGGCCGGTCCGATATTCTATTTCGCGCTGATTCATCTGTTTTTTGTCAGTTCGTTGCGTTATCGCCTGCCGGCTGAATACCCCTTGCTGGTCCTGGCAGCTTCCGGGGTGAGGTTCTGGCTCCCCGGTCGGCGCGCCTCCGTTAAGAACACAGCATGACAGAACCGACGGTCAACATCGAATCGTTCCACCTCGCGGTAATCGCCTTATTCATGAGGGCTTCGGCGTTGATCGCGGACAGTAGAAATGGAATTCACCGGTGACTTGGAAAGGAATCCGAGGCACATTTCTCTGGATGGTGTTGCTGCTGCTGGTCGGGGTGATCACAGCGGGGGGGCTCATGGCGCGCTGGTGGACGGCCAAGGATCAGATACTGGCGGACATGATTCACCAGTATCTGGAAACATCCATTCCCGCCTGCCAGTTTGAATTTGAAGCGGCCCGTTTTGTGGATACGGGACACGTGGAACTGACGCATCTTCAAGTTCATGCCCGGGCAACCGGAATGGAACTGCTTCGCGTTCCACGAATCGTGGTGGAAATCGAAACGGAGATTTTGCGGACCCATCGCCGGATTGTGGTCCGGGAAATCATGATCCAGTCGCCGGAAGCTCTGGTCTTTCGGGATGCCACGCAACGCTGGAACTGGGACGCGGTCAAAATCGAACCTCCGCCATCGGCGATTTCTCCCGCATGGATCATTCGCAATGGAACAGTCCGTGTCGGCTGCATTTCACCCAGAGACGGGAAAATGCGGTCGATGACCTGGCAGGGAATTCAGATCGCGCTGGCTCCGAATTCATTTCAGAATTACAGCATGATTGGAACCAGCGTCGCCGAGGGACTGGGCCCGCTCCAACTCGCGGGAACAATCGATACGCATTCTGGAGAATGGAATCTACGTGGCACTGCCGGGGAGATTCGGTTGAATGATCCCCTGCTCGATCTTGCTGGACGCTTTACGCCGCAAGTGCAGGAAAAACTGGTGGAATTAAGAGCGACCAGCCAGGCGCTGCTCGCGCAGTCGCAGGAAAGTCGCCCCATCCGGAGCGTCTCGGCCCCCAAAGACGAGGCGTCCCATCCGAATTCCGTTCCCCCGGGAGAGGCGGCCTCTTTGCTGCGGGCCGATTTGTCCCTGCAATTCACCGCCGGCCAAAAGTCACTTCAGGATCCCGTGGAATATGACGTTCAGGGAGTGATCTCGCACGGCCATATCTCGGATATTCTGCTCCCGGTTCCGCTGTATGATCTGGAGGGCCGGTTTCGGCTGACGCCCGATTCCGTGGAAATCAGTCACCTGAAAGCCGCCAACGGTCCGAGTACGCTGTTCGTGAATGGAACTTCCCATAAAAGGGCTTCCGGCTGGGAAAAAGATTTTCATGTCCGGGCCACTCAGCTTCAACTGGATGAACGAATTCGCGGTTTCCTGTGGGGGCAATTGGCGAAATCCTTCGACATCCTCAGCCCGTCGGGAACATTTGATATTGATGTCAGGGTGGCTCACGTTCCCGGACACTCTCCACACTGCGTGATCAACAAGTTCAAACTGATCGACTGTCGCGCCCTGTGCGATTATTTCCGCTATCCCGTGGAACGTGTGAATGGAGAAATCCGGCAGGAAGAGAATCGCTACCTGCTCGACATGCGGGGAGAAGCGGGGGGCCATGCTCTCTCCATGTCCGGAACGATTGATCTCTCCAATCCACAACGGGACATCGATCTGCATCTTCGCACAGCGGGGTTCCCATTCGATAATTCCATCCAGAATGCCTTGCAGCGGCCCGAGCAACAGGGAGTTCGAAAAGTGATCGATTCCCTGCATCTGCAAGGCAACCTTAAAACCGCTGCCATCGAGATCGTTCGTGGTGCGGAGACCGAGGGAAAAGTTATTGTCTGCATCCAGTGCGAACTGGTCGGCGGAACGATGAATTACGCGGGATTTCCTTACGAGATCACCGGGCTGAGCGGGACGCTGTCTTATAATCCGCTGGAAAGAGACACCTGGCTGTTTGACAATGTCAGCGGAATGCACGGCGAGACCCGGGTTTCGGGACGGGGCTTTTATGATCGCTCCGAAGGACCTGATCAACTGGCACTGGAACTGTCCGTCTTGCAGGCGGAACTGGATCACGATCTGGAAAAGGCGTCCGTCACCGCCAGTCCGAGTCTGGCTTCCGTGTGGAAAGAGTTCGGCATCAAGGGGCAGATCGATATCGACAAAGTCCTGGTAACCTGGGCTGCGGGAACTCCCTGTGATGTCGTTCTGGAAGGAGTCCACTGGAATGGGGGGCAATTCCTGTCCACGACCCTGCCTTACTTGTGGCAGAATGTCTCCGGAACACTCGCCTGGAAGGACAAACGGCTCAAGATCCATACGTTACATGGCGAACACAACGGGACCTATCTGCTGATCAACGGCGCTGCTCCCGATTCCGCATTTATCGAAATCGAACCGAGCACGGATGTCGCCTGGCGGATGTTTCTGGACGAACGGATCCTGCATGTGATCAAGCTGAATCCCGATGACGAATTGCGCCGCGCGGTCCCGGGCCTGATCGCGCAGACTCTGAAAACCATCGATCTGCACAATCCCATTGATCTGAGCCTGGGACTGGAAGTCAAAGGCTGGTTGAAAAGTCCGGGACTGATCACCGCATCCTGGTCGGCCCTGGCCGCCCTGAAGGAAAATTCCCTGATGGCCGGCGTGACTCTGAACAACGTCACCGGAAACGTGGTGCACCGCGGAAGCTGGGACGGCGCCAATCTCTGGATGGAAGGCTATGTCGAACTCGACTCCCTGAACACGCTGGAACTCTCGTTTCAAAAAGCCCGGGGCCCGTTTCAGCTCAAAAACAATCGCCTGACGCTGGGAACTCCAAAACTTTCCGGAAACGAACCGGTTCACCATCAGAGCAATCCTTATCAACGGGAACAACTCCGGGCCAATGCCTATGGCGGCCAGGTCGGGGTGGATGTCGACGTCACACTGGCGAACGATCCCTCCCAGGTGAATTATCAGCTGGAAGTGAACGTCAATGATGCGGAGCTGGGTGACTGGGCCCGCGAACATGGAATGAATTCCCAGCGGCTGATGGGCAAAGTGAACGGCGTCTTGCAGGCGTCCGGGAAAGGGAACACCTCCCGGGCAACGACAGGCGCCGGATGGATTCAGATTACTCCGGCCGCCTTGTACGAGTTACCGGTATTCGCACAGATGTTCACAGTGTTGAGTTTCCGCCCAGCCCAACCGGGGGATGCCGCCTTCAAATATGCCTATGGCGACTTCACGATTCATGATGACATGTTCGAGTTCAGCAAAATTGAACTTTGGGGAGATGCCTTGAGCCTGGTGGGACGCGGCAATGTCGGTTATGCCGGAACCCGGGCGTCGTCGCTGGAACTCGATTTCTACTCCATGGCAAACAACCGCATTCCCTTCCTGGGACCGCTGGTGAAAGCGGTCAGCGACCGCTGGATTCGAGTCCAGATTTTCGGAACCGTTGCCCAGCCGGTGGCCCGCATCCAGCCCCGCATTCCCTATCTGAACGACACTTTTGCCAGCTTCATGCAGGCTCTGGAGAGTGGCCAGACCCAGCGGACTCCCCCCCGCCCCATTCGCCGCTGAAAAAGCGGGCCTTAAAATCTCACTCTTCCCGGTGGAACTTTGCACAAAAACCGGTGAACCCGCAAAGCGGACCCGACTTGGTGAATTGGCGTTCCCGATCTCTTTGAGGGGGAACTTTCCCCGGAAGACTTCCCCAGCGGGTTCTTGGCATCTCCCCTTCCTTTCTCTAAACTTCATTTTTGCAATTTATTTTCTGTCAAAAAGTACCCGCCATGGACGCCGAACTGCGCGAACAGATTCAGAATCTCACCGATCGCATCCTCCAGCTGAAGGACTCTCTTTGACTACGACGACAAGCAGAAGCGAATCGTCGAGATTGATCAATTGATGAGCGTGCCGAATTTCTGGGATCACCAGGAACAGGCCCAGGAACTCATTGCGGAGATGCGCCGGCTCAAAGCCGTTGTCAAACCCCTCGCGGAATTGTTGCAGGGGAGTGACGATCTCGGTGTCCTGCTGGAATTCGCAGCGGAAGATGAAACGGAAGAGACACTGGCTGAGATCCGCAGCACGGTCGAATCTCTCGCGACAAAACTGGAAGCCGCGGAACTGCAAGCCAGCATGAAAAATCCGGAAGACGCCGGAAACGCCTACCTCACCGTTCAAGCGGGTGAAGGAGGAACGGATTCCGCGGACTTCGCGGAAATGCTGATGCGGATGTATCTGCGGTGGTGCGAACGGAACGATTTCGAGGCGGAGGAAATCGATCGTTCCGAGGGAGAAGAAGCCGGGGTCCGCAACGTCACATTGCTGATCAAGGGGGATTATGCCTTCGGTTATCTGAAAGGCGAAACTGGAAACCATCGTCTCGTTCGAATCAGTCCGTTCGATTCCGCTGGCCGGCGGCATACCGCTTTTGCTGCTGTTGATGTCACTCCCGACGCCGGAGATACGGGGGACATCGAAGTCGACTGGGAAGACGAGAAAGAAGTCCGCGAGGATGTCTTTCGGGCGGGAGGAGCCGGCGGACAGAAGGTGAACAAAACCAGTTCCGCCATTCGTCTCACGCACTTTCCCAGCGGGGTCGTCGTGCAATGTCAGAACGAACGCAGCCAGCATCAGAACCGGGCCCTGGCCCGGAAAATGCTGGTGGCGAAGTTGTACCAGTTGCAGCAGGAGAAGGAAGAACAGGCCATTGCGGCCCGCCGCGGGGAGAAATCCAAGATCGGATTCGGTGGTCAGACGATCCGGCACTATGTCTTGCAGCCGCAGCAGTTCGTAAAGGATGACCGGACCGAGCTGAAACAAAGCAACCCGTTTGAAGTGCTCGACGGAGATTTGAACCCATTTATCGAATCCTATCTCCGCTGGAGCATCGCCAAGTAGAATCCCGACCGGCCAGGCATCGCAATGCCTGACTGGCGACGAAAGAATTCACCGTGGATTTCGCGGATTGAAAAGCAAGAACGGCCAGCGTCGTTCAGGGGTTCGCCGGCGAACTCGGGACGCTGTTTTGTAATACATTTCCACTCGTCATGCGGCGCATGACTCACGCTGGCTGAATGTCATGATCATCGAAGGGATCTGTACGACAACCAGCCCGGACGGAGCCGTCAATATCGCTCCGATGGGACCGGTCGTTGATGAGTCTTTGAGTACATTCCTGTTCCGTCCGTTTCAAACATCGACCACGTTCCGCAATCTGAAGACGACCCGATGCGGGGTCTTTCATGTCACCGATGACGTTGACCTGCTGGTTCAAGCGGCGCTTGGTGAATGGGACAGGACTCCGGAGTTGTTTCCAGCGAAACATGTCGCGGGAAATCTGATTGCGCAGGCGTGCCGGGCCTATGAATTCGAAGTGACCGCGATCGACGATTCCCAGGATCGCGCGGAAATTCAGACACGTCTGATCCATGCGACCCGGATCCGTGATTTCTGGGGCTGGAACCGGGCCAAACATGCTGTTCTGGAACTGACCATTCTGGCAACCCGCCTGCATCTCACGCCGCCCGATGTGCTGCGTGCTCAACTGGCCCAGTGCGAAACCATTGTCGATAAAACAGCTGGCCCTGCCGAGCAGACCGCTCTTCAACGCATCAAAACATTTCTCCGCTGCGCGGGACGCCTCGACTGAGAACGGCGGCCCTGAGCTGGAAATTCAAACAAGAGTCCGGCCCGCAACGCGGCAAGGCCTTCACGGCAGTTTCGTGCTTCCCATCAGGTAGCGGTCGCATTCACGGGCGACTTCCCGGCCTTCGTTGATCGCCCACACAATCAACGACTGCCCCCGGCGGCAATCTCCCGCAGCGAACAGGCCCGGAATATTTGTCGCATATTTTCCATAGTCCGCCTGAAAATTCGTGCGGTTGTCGGTGGCCACTTCCAGTTGCTCAGCAATGAGATGTTCCGGTCCTTTGAATCCTAATGCCAGAACACAGAGATCCGCCGGCCATTCCTGTTCCGTTCCGGGAATGGGAGTGAAAGGGGCGCCACTGGGGGAAGGCTTCGTCCAGTCCAGCTTCACCGTTTTCAGCGCCCGCAGGTTCCCCTGATCATCTCCGAGGAACTCAATGGTCTGGATGCTGTATTCCCGGGGGTCGTTCTTGAGCGACTTCCGGGAGTCTGTCGAATAATCGAAAACACTGGCGGCTTCGGCATGGCCATAATCCGTGCGATGAATCCGGGGCCATTGCGGCCAGGGATTGTTGGCGGCCCGCTGGGCAGGGGATTGCGGCACCACTTCGAAATTGACAAGACTTCGGCAGCCGTGCCGGAGGCTGGTTCCCAGGCAATCGTTTCCGGTATCTCCGCCGCCGATCACGATCACATGTTTGTCTCTGGCGGAGATGTACTTTCCGTCGGCATGTTTCGAGTCGAGCAGACTTTTTGTGTTCGCATGAAGGAATTCCATGGCAAAATGAATTCCTTTCAGAGGCCGGCCGGGAGTTTTGGCGAAGAAATCATTGGGGGCCGTGGCACCGGTTGCCAGAATCACGGCGTCATAATCCTGCATCAACTGGCGGGCGGAAATGTCTTTGCCGATAGCGGTGTTCAGAACGAACTGGACCCCCTCTTTTTTCAGCAGGTCAATCCGCCGTTCGACGATCCATTTTTCGAGTTTCATGTTGGGAATGCCGTACATCAGCAGTCCACCCGCGCGATCCGCCCGTTCGAAAACGGTGCAGGCATGGCCGGCACTGTTGAGCTGGGCGGCGGCGGCCAGTCCGGCGGGACCGGACCCGACAATCGCCACGTTTTTTCCCGTTCGCCGTAACGGAGGATTGGGAACGATCCAGCCTTCCGCCCAGCCACGATCGACAATGTTCTTTTCAATCGTCTTAATGGCGACCGGCGGAGCATTAATTCCCAGCGTGCAGGATCCTTCACACGGGGCGGGGCAGACGCGTCCGGTGAATTCCGGAAAGTTATTGGTCGAATGCAACCGGTCCAGCGCTTCCCGCCAGTCGTTGTGATAGACCAGATCATTCCATTCGGGAATCAGGTTGTGCACGGGACACCCCGAAGCCATGCCGGCAATCAGATCGCCGGTGTGACAGAACGGAATCCCGCAGTCCATGCAACGGGCTCCCTGCGACTGCAAGATATTCAGTTCGATTTTTTCCGCAAACTCGTTCCAGTGCCTGATCCGTTCCCGCGGCGCACTTTCCGAAGCCGTGCGGCGATCATATTCCATAAATCCGGTGGGCTTACCCATAGCTTATACACTTCTTTATAAAATCAGTGATACAACAAAATTCATACTGGCCGCGGACCTTGCACGATTATCGAAATGTTTTCAGTTCAAGGGGTCCCACAACGGATTTCGTCAATCTTAGAAAATCCAACCGCCTTGGATCCCATCCTCAATCCATGTTGATAGCAAGTCACGTTCATGTTCTGATGACTCTTCTTCAGCCAGAATCAAGTCCCTGACCACACACGATTTATCTCCTCCCCAGGTTAAGCTTGTACCGGACTCTCTTCTCCGGCAGCTTCGGCGGCGGCTTCCGCTTTGCGTTCGTCCAGTGCCCGCTTGTAATCGCGGGGCATAATCATGACGAAGTCTGTTAATGACTGTTCCCAGTTCGCTAATAAACGTTCCGCCAGCGGAGAACCGGTATACATCTGGTGCCGGGTCAGCAGTTCTTTCAGGTCGGCGATGTCGTCGATATCGACGATCGGTTCGAAGTCGACCAGTTCCAGATTCGTGTTCATTCGTAACTGGTCCCGGTCCGGGGCATAGATGAATGCGGTTCCTCCGGACATTCCGGCAGCAAAGTTTCTGCCGGTGGGACCCAGCACGACAACTCTGCCGCCGGTCATGTATTCCAGGCCGTGATCACCAACCCCTTCCACCACCGCGCGAGCCCCGGAGTTGCGAACGCAGAACCGTTCCGCGGCAATCCCCCGGAAGTAGGCTTCGCCGCTGGTCGCGCCATACAGGGCGACATTTCCCACGATGATGTTTTTGTCCGCATCAAATGTGCTCTCATCAGAGGGATAGACGATAATCTTTCCGCCGGAGAGTCCTTTGCCGACGTAATCGTTGGCATCCCCGATCACTTCGATCGTGACCCCCTTCACCGCCCACGCGCCCAGAGATTGTCCCGCTGAACCGTGACAACGCAGCCGAATGGTATCTTCGGGCAGTCCGCCAGGACCCCATTTCTGTGAGACTTTATGGCTGAGCGTTGTGCCAAAAGCCCGGTCAATATTCTGAATGTCCACGTCCAGCAGGATGGGATCCGTGGTTTCGATGGCCCGTTCACACCGGGGAATCAGCAGTTTCTGATCCAGCGTCTCTTCCAGGGCATGATTCTGACGCTGAATGCAGTATTGACCGGCATTCGGATAAGCACTACGGGCCATTGTCAGAATCAGTGACAGGTCGAGATGTTTTGCTTTCCAGTGGTCGCTCTCGCGATTCCAGTCGAGCATGTCCGCCCGGCCCACCATGTCGTTAATGGTTCGAAAACCGAGGCTGGCCATGATCTCCCGCAAATCTTCGGCGACCATGAACAGATAATTGACGACATGCTCCGGCTGGCCGGTAAAACGTTTTCGCAATTCCGGATCCTGCGTGGCAATCCCCACCGGGCAGGTATTCAGATGACACTTGCGCATCATGATGCATCCCAGCGTAATGAGCGGTGCCGTTGCAAAACCGAATTCCTCCGCTCCCAACATGCAGGCAATGGCCACGTCACGCCCGGTCCGCAATTGCCCGTCGGTCTCCAGGCGGACACGGCTCCGCAGATCGTTCATGACCAGCGTCTGGTGTGCTTCGGAGATCCCCAGTTCCCATGGAAGTCCCGCATGTTTGATTGATGTCAGCGGGGAAGCCCCCGTCCCTCCGCCGTCGCCGGAGATCAGGATTTTGTCCGCGTGTCCTTTGGAGACACCGGCGGCAATCGTTCCGACCCCGACTTCCGACACCAGCTTCACGCTGATACCGGCGGAAGGGTTTGAATTCTTCAGATCGAAAATCAGTTGCGACAAGTCTTCGATGGAATAAATGTCGTGATGTGGTGGCGGGCTGATGAGACCGACCCCCGGCGTGGCATGACGAGTGGCGGCAATCACTTTGTCGACCTTGTGTCCGGGAAGTTCGCCCCCTTCTCCCGGCTTGGCTCCCTGGGCGATCTTGATTTGCAGTTCATCGGCATTTGTCAAATACCACGACGTCACCCCGAACCGGCCGGAAGCCACCTGTTTAATGGCGGAGCGTTTCGAATCCCCATTGGGAAGCCGCTTGAAACGTTCGTAGTCTTCGCCCCCTTCCCCGGTATTGCTCTTTCCTTCCAGACGATTCATGGCGATGGCAATCGCTTCGTGGGCCTCCGCGGAGATGGAGCCGTAACTCATTGCCCCGCTGCAAAACCGTTTGACGATTTCTTTCGCGGGTTCCACTTCTTCGAGTGGAATCGGCGTACCGGCTTTGAATTTCATCAGGCCGCGAAGTGTTCCCTGGCGAAAGCTGCTTTCGTTCACCAGTTGGGCGAAGCGGCGATACGCATTCTGATCCCCCGCGCGGGCCGCCTGCTGAATTTCCGCGATGGTGAACGGGTTCCAGCCATGCTTTTCCCCCCCATGTCGCCAATGGACCAGCCCCATGTTGTTCAGCACCGGCAGGTCTGTAGATTCGTCACGGATGGGAAAGCCGGCCTGGTGACGCCGCAATGTTTCTTCCGCCAGAATTTCGAAGCCGATCCCGCGAATCCGGCTGGCGGTTCCCCGGAAACAGGTCTCGATCACTTCCGGAGAAAGCCCCAGTGCTTCGAAAATCTGGGCTCCCTTGTATGACTGCAATGTCGAAATCCCCATCTTCCCCATCACTTTGAGCATTCCTTTGCTCACTCCTTCGCGATAGGTCTGGACGATTTTCTCTTCGGAATAGTCTTCTTTGAGGTGCCCGTGATTGCGGGCGTCACGCATGGTGTCGAAGGCCAGATAGGGATTCACGGCATCCGCGCCATATCCTGCCAGCAGGCAGAAATGATGCACTTCCCGGGCTTCGGCCGATTCCAGTACCAGCCCGATCCGAGTACGGAGTTCTTTCCGGACCAGATGGTGATGCACCGCTCCGCAGGCCAGGAGCGAACTGATTCCAACCCGGTCGGGACCGGTCGCGCGATCGCTGAGAACAACCAGGGCATCCCCCTGGGAAATCGCCTCCTCGGCTTCCCGGCAGATCCGCTCAATGGCCGGACGCAGACCGTGGGGTCCCTCGGATCGCGGCCACGTGGCGTCAATCGTCCGGGTTTTCCAGCCATTGCGGCCGTCCAGCCCCTTGATCGCAGCCATTTCTTCATCGGTGAGAATCGGATGCGGCACACGCAAACGATGACACTGTTTTTCCGTTGTCTCCAGCAGATTCCCTTCCGGACCGAGATAACATTCCAGCGACATGATCACTTCTTCACGGATGGAATCGATCGGCGGATTCGTAACCTGTGCGAAAAGCTGCTTGAAGTAGTCGTACAATAATCGCGGCTGATCGGAGAGACAGGCCAGGGAAGCATCATCTCCCATGGAATAAATGGGATCCTTTTTCGCATTCACCAGCGGCAGCAACATGAACTGCATCGTCTCGGTGGTATAGCCGAATGCCTGCATCTGGCGGAGGAGTTCTTCTCCCCGTAAAGGAGACAATGTCCCCCCCCGGGATTCCCATTCCCGGCGCAGGTCTCCGAGTTCCACGCGCTGCCGCCGCAGCCATTCCCCATAGGGCCGCTGGCGGGCGACTTCGTGTTTCAGTTCTTCATCGGGAATCAGACGCCCCTGTTCAAAATCGACCAGGAACATTTTCCCGGGTTGCAGGCGTCCCTTCTGTTTGACGTTGGCGGGATCGATCTCCAGAACGCCCACTTCACTTGCCATGATGACTTTGTCGTCATGGGTGACATAAAACCGGCTGGGGCGCAGGCCGTTTCGATCCAGGCAGGCGCCAATAAAACGCCCGTCCGTAAACGAAACGCTCGCGGGACCGTCCCAGGGTTCCATGAGCGCGGAATGATATTCATAAAAGGCCCGCTTCTCTTCGGACATGGCATGATGATTCTGCCAGGCTTCCGGAATCATCATCATGGCGACATCGTGCATCCGCCGCCCGCTGTGATAAAGCATCTCCATGACATTGTCGAAATTCCCCGAGTCCGAACAGTCCTTTTCGACAATCGGGAATAACTTTTCGAGGTCGTCACTGAAGAGCTTGGACTTTAACGCTCCCTGCCGGGCATACATCCAGTTCGCATTCCCTTTCACAGTGTTAATTTCACCATTATGGGCAATGCACCGCAGCGGCTGGGCCCGGTCCCACGAAGGGAATGTATTCGTGCTGAACCGACTATGCACCATCGCCAGATGGGATTCATAATCCGGAGACTGTAAGTCGGGATAATATGGAAACAGCTGATCGGGAGTCAGCATTCCCTTATAAACAATAATCCGGCTCGAAAGCGTGCAGAGATAAAATGCCGAGGCCAGTTGATGGGACGAGTTGCGAATTCGATGGCTCGCCAGTTTGCGAATCACGAATAATTTTCGTTCGAAGGAATCCTGAGAGAGGCCGGGACCACCCGCGACCAGCAACATCCACATGTCCGGTTCCACAGACAGTGCGGAGGGACCGACATTTGCATCCTGGGGGCGTTGTGGAACTTTGCGCCATCCCAGCAGTCGCTGCCCCTGGCAGGAAATCACGTCTTCAACCTGCCGCTTGAAATCGGCCTGTGCCGCGACTTCTTTCGGCAGAAAAACAATTCCCGCGCCATATTGGCCTGTCGCAGGCAGATCGATTCCCAGTTCCTCGCGAGCGATCCGCTGGAGAAACCGATGCGGCAGGGCCGTCAGCACACCCGCGCCGTCGCCGGTATTTTCCTCGCATCCGCAGGCCCCGCGATGATTCATGTGGCGGTTGATCCGGTCGGCATCCAGAAGGATCTGATGGGAAGCCTTCCCCTTGATGTGCGCGACAAAACCAACACCGCAGGCATCATGTTCATACTCGCGGGAATACAACCCATGGTCTTCGGGAAACCCGGATGGCTGAAGTGGAATCAGTTTTTCTTCCATAATCGGACTCGCTGGCATTGTGCGCCATTTTTGAAGGGAACCCGGCCGGAGCCGGATTCCACAGGCTGAAGTTTCAGTAGAGATTCCGCCGGAAAGACCGGCGAAAAAGGAACTGCCCGGCTCGAAAGAGGCCACAGCTGCAAATTCAACCGTGTCTCTCGCCGACCCGGTCGAACGGATGTCGCATCTGGAAAACTACCCGACATCCGCGGACGGGATCGTGCCCGTTGAGGCTGCGTCTCCAGGATCTTCACGCAGCAGTTCGACAAATTTTTCCGCGGCGCGGGAAAGATGTTTATGCCGTTTATGCACGATTCCCAGGGGACGGACAAATTTCACATCGGCGATCGGAATCGCATGTAAGGCGCCAATTTCCATCTCACGCCGTAATGTCGGAATCGGCAGAATCGACACTCCCAGATCGATTTCCACCGCCCGCTTGATCGTTTCCACATTGTCGAACTGATGCGTGACATGGACCGCGATTCCCGCCGTTTTCAGGACTTTTTCAGTCTTTCGCCGAATCGTCAATTCCGCCGTAAAAGCGACAAAATTCACTCCGTCCAATTCGGCAATCCGGATTGATTCGCGATCGTTCCAGGGATGTCCCGCCGGAACGACGACCGCCATTTCCTGATCCTGCCAGGGAAGGCTGCTGATCTCTCCACCGTCCCGGGGAAAGGAGACGATGCCCAGGTCCACTTCATCCCGCAACAGACCGCGATAAATCGCATCCGGATGCCCATAGTCCAACTGCAATTCAATCTCCGGATGCTCGTCACGCAGGCGATTGACATATGCGGACATCTGCAAAAGTCCCACCGAATAAATTGCCGAAACATGCACTTTGCCGACAATCCGTCCACTGTGACGATGTACCGCATCTTCGATGTCGCGATAATCGAGCAACCATTTCTGGCAGCGTTCGAAATAAATACTTCCCGCCCCTGTCAACTCAATGGGACGCTTGGAGCGATCAACCAGCACCGCACCCAATTCATCCTCCAGCTGCTGCAAGGCCTGGCTGACCGCAGGTTGTGAAATCTGCCGTGCCGCCGCTGCTTTCGAAAAGCTGCGGTGCGTGGCGATATCGCAGAAAATTTCGGTATTTCGAAGGCTGACAGGCAAAATAACTAAAACCTAATAATGCAACCAGCAACAAATAACACGTCCGAGCCTAGCAAATGAGGCCGCATGAGTCAAGGTTTTTGAAGAGCCGCAAAAGTGATTTCCTTGAAAGAATTCGAACTCCTTGCTTTCCAATGCGTGAATCTGGCCGGGATGATCAGCAGAAATGCTCCGCTGACTGAACGCGTTTGACGGACGTTCCGCCTCGCACTTCAATTGTTCACACAAGAGTTTTCATACAAGAGGAAAGCAACTCAGACACCACCATTTGGAAGGTGGCGGAGGCGGTGGAATATTTTATTTTTTGATTCCATCGGATCGTCATGCGGTGCATGACTTAATGGTCTGGCGATCCCCGGGCGCTCTTGTTCGGAATCGGTTCTTCCTCGAAGATGGACGCTGCAGGCTGTCGACAGGCAGAGGCAGCTTCTTTTCTCCTTAGAATTTCATCCGTCAGAGATTCCATGAATTACACGACCGTTGTCGGACTGGAAGTCCACGTTCAACTGCAAACCCGCACCAAGATTTTTTGCGGCTGCCTGAATCGCTTTAATCCGGACGCCCCAAATACGCAGACCTGCCCCGTCTGTCTCGGCCTGCCCGGCGCGCTGCCCGTGATGAACGCGGAAGCCTTTCGTCTGGCACTCACGACCGCGCTGGCCTTGAATTGCGAAATCGCCCCCTTCACCAAGTGGGACCGCAAGCAGTATTACTACCCCGATCTTCCCAAGGGGTATCAGATCAGCCAGTACGATCTGCCTTTCAGCCATGACGGCTCTCTGGAAGCATTTGGAGCGGACGGCAATCCCCGAAAAATTCGCATTCTCCGTGCCCATCTGGAAGAAGACGCGGGGAAGAACATTCACGATGAATCCGGCCGCGGCGCTGATAGCCAGGTCGACCTGAATCGGGCGGGAACGCCTCTTCTGGAAATTGTCACCCATCCCGATCTGCGTTCCGCAGCGGAAGCCAAATCCTTTCTGGAAGAGATGCATCTCCTGCTGACCTTCCTGGGAGTCTCCGACTGCAACATGCAGGAAGGGAGTCTGCGGTGCGATGCGAATGTGAATCTCCGCATCCGGGGGGAAGAAGCAGTCGCCACGCCGATCGTGGAGATTAAAAACCTCAATACGTTTCGCGGAGTGGAAGCAGCCATTGAATTCGAGATTCAGCGGCAATGGAAAGAATACCAGGCCACAGGCCGCAAACTCGGTGATCCGGGCGTTGAAAAAGAGACACGGGGATGGGACGCCACACGCAATCTGACATTTGCCCAGCGGGGCAAGGAAGCGGCTGCCGATTATCGTTATTTCCCCGATCCCGACTTGCTTCCGGTCACGGTCTCTCGCGAGACGGTGGAAGAAATCCGAGATGCACTCAAAGAACCTCCCGCCCGCCGCCGGCAACGCTTTCAACAGGAACTCGGCCTGACGGAGTATGATGCAAACGTCATCGTCAATCAGGGGGGAGCGGTGGCGGATTATTATGAACGGGTCTATGTTCTTTGCCAGGATGCCAAGCAGGCCGCCAACTGGGTGACACAGGATGTCCTTCGGGAATTAAAAGAACGAAAACTCGAGATCGGCCAGTTCCCCATCTCGTCGGATGTTCTTGGGACGCTGCTCCAACGGGTGGGGGAACAGGTCGTGACCGTAAAGAGTGCCCGGGAAGTGTTCTCGTTATTGCTCCCTCCGCTGCCGGACGATCACGATGATCACCCTGACGACAGCGATGCCGCTGATGCCGGCGAAGAACCAGGGCCGCTGCCACAGGTTTCCGATGTGGATCGAATCATTGCGGAACGGGGACTGGCGGTGGTCCAGGACACCGGAGCACTGGAAGCGGCGATTGTGACGGCCATGGCGGAAAATCAGCGGGCCATTGACGATTTCCGCAGCGGCAGGCAGCAGGCCCTGGGGGCGATCATCGGCAAGGTAATGAAGCAGGTCAAAGGGGCCGACGCTAGAAAAGTCCGCGAACTGGTGCTCGAAAAAGTTCAGCACCTGCCGTGAGACGGAAGACGCCAGATCCGGCTTTGTCTCGAATGGCGTGGGCAACCTGGATGGACCGTCGCTATTTTTTACGCTCCCCTTCGAGAGGAAAATCGAAGACATTCTCTCCAGCTTTGACTTCGGCGGTCAGGGTGGAGTTGTCATTATAGTTCGCTGGCACGATTTCCGGACGTGCTTCAACGAGCGGTTGGCCCCCTTCTCCCCCCGATTGGGGACGGATCGTGGTGATTCGTACGGAATGCTGTCCAATAACCGCTCCCTTCTCGGTGTCGGTATAGGACAAGCGGTATGCTCCCTGGTCATCCGTCACCCCAATCGAAGGACGTCCTTCAGCGGGCTGAAATTCCACTGTTGCTTCTTTCAAAGGGGTTCCGTTCAGAGTGATTTTCCCGGACACCATCCCTAATGCAGGCCTGTTGGTGTTCTGTGAGCATCCGGACATTGAGACCAGATTCAGCACAGCAATCGCGAGAGAAATGGAAACAACCCGGAATTTCTTCATTGCAAAACTCTTGGGGGGCATTCGATTTCAGAATTCACCGATGACATTGCCATCGGCGATACCGATCAGGTTTTCAAAGGTGCTGTTGCATGTCCAGGCGGAATCATTCAGGAGATTGACATTCTCACTGATGAATTGGACTCTTCCATCTCCAAAAAGAAACTGTGCGCCGCCGACATGATTGCTGCTGAACGCGATGTTCTGCGACGTGGCGGCTCCAGTGAGAGCCACGTTAATTGGGTACTGAACTGAGCCGGAAATTGTCACCATTCCCTGGTTCGAACTATGGTCCGGAACAGGACTGACGGTATCAGCGGCACTGGGACCGGTTCCATTGGCATCGCGGACCGCCAGCAGCATTCCGGCGGAATTGCGTTGTCCACTTCGGAAGTAGGAGCGTTCCCCCACCAGAATTGTGTTGCTGCTTCCGTCGGTGATGTCCCGCAGGCGGGTGTTGCTGTCCCGATAGAACGCTCCCACAGCCCCGGTGGTTCCCCCGATTGCGTTCGTGGCTTTGTATTGCCGCAAGCCGGCAATATTGTTGGCGACCACATAATTCGTGACCGGAAGTGCACATGTTCCAACGGAAGTTGTTTCGATCACATATCCCGGATCGATCGAAGAGTCGTGCAGCCTGGGCTGGCTGGAGGACGGACAGCGGAACATTTCAAAGCTGCTTTGCATGGCCGCTTTTTGCGTGGCGTTGATCTTAGACGCATTGACTGGTCCCGGATTGATCATCTGATAGGCGGGTGCCTGGTCGACATAGGGCAGGAGAAAGATGGACCAGGCCCAATGCCCCTGATTATCGCTGACACCAGAACCGCCCCGCAGATCCACGTATCCGGGAGGAAAACAGGAATGGACATCGTGGTAATTGTGAAATGCAAGTCCAAGCTGTTTCAGGCTATTTTTGCACTGGCTCCGGCGGGCAGCCTCACGGGCCTGCTGCACTGCTGGAAGCAGAAGCGCGATCAGCACAGCGATAATGGCAATCACAACGAGAAGTTCAATCAGGGTAAACCCATTGCCTGCCCGATTGCGGGAAGTGGAAACGGAACGACGAGACTGGAAGAAGATCGAAAGACTGCTTGGCATGAAAATGGGTTCCTTGGAAATACCCGTCCCTCATAAAAAAATGTTTCAAATGGATCGACAAGGCAAAATAGGCTAACTATGGCAGAGAGCGGGCGAACTCATCCGCAGACACTGTAACTTCTATTGTTGCAAACTGTTGCTGTGTTCCTGACTAGGGAGAGACATTCGCAGGACATCAGGGGGGCCGGTGATGCTTGTTGCTTGCCAATACGCTCTTCCCAATCTCAAAGATAACGCGATCCAATCAATGGACAAATGCGTTTTGGGCGAAATCTTCGAAGAAATTGTGGAACGATGATTCGAAGCAAGAGCTTTGCACAAAAACCGTCGGATTCACTGGGGGATCACAATAAATTCGATGAGAATCAGCAATTCGACAGGAATCATCGAGAGGCCGCCTTTGTGCACCCTGCTTTTGTTGCACATTCAATTCTCCAGGACAGCATCCACAGCGGCATGGCCTCCCTGGACCATTTTTCGGGTCAGGGCTGCTTCTCCGATCAGCAGTCCCAGAACCAGCAGAAGCAGCAGCCACCAGATTTCAATACGAGGTGTTTCCGCCCGGGTGGATGTCGTGACTTCGTTCATGGATTGGACCACCTGCAAATGACTTTGTTGCTGAACCCGCTCCCAGTCTGCCGGTGACATGGGAGTCAGATCGGACTCCCGGTGGTCGTCGTCAACAACGAATGGTTCGCCTCTGTCCATGGGCTCCGCTGGATGATGAAACCGGTAGATCCCTGGTGCTTCAGTCTGCCGGAAGCGGGCAAAAATCTGTTGTCCCCGCTGAAACAGGTCCGTGGGCTGATTATGAACTCCCGGACCGCTCACAATGAATTGGCCCGCGTCTTCTCCTCCCTTCAGAGGCAGCAGTAAAGGCAAGCCGGGAGAGAGGTTTCGCTGGTCGCGGCTGGCGGTCAACGAAAACACCAGTTCATGCACAAATGGGACAAAGTCGTTTTTCGCGGGAAGCGTGCTCCAGTCCGCATCCAGCGGGGTCGCCAGTTGCATCACAGCTCCCGATCCGTATTGCCTCCTCAACAACCACGGGTCTCCCGAAGAGAGTCGGGCCAGGATCCGGACGTTTCTTTCTTCCGGACTTTCGAAGCCATCTTCAGCCTCATGTTCCTGCCCGCTGGAATCGGCCCTGGGAGGAGCCGTCTGGGAATCGCGGAGAACAGGTTCCAGGCGAACCCATTTCCGAAATCGTGTTTGCACCAGGTCAATCCCGTTTTCCTGCCGAAACCGTTGTAACCATGGGGCCTCCAGAGACGAGGAATCGATGGTCGCGCCGCCCGGTTCCGGAAGAGAGTTTTCCAGGACGATCTGTTTCAATGTGGCGGGAAGAAACGGCATCTTTTCATTCTGGTCAACCAGATTCCATGTTGCCGGTGGGGACTGATCCCCTGGTGCGATCACGAGCCCTCCTCCGTTTCGTACAAATTTGCGAAGTGAATCCCATTGCGAGGACGTTAATGAAGCCACATTGCACAGGAAGGCCACCTGTTGATTTCTGAGTTGCCGCTCATGCAGTTCCTGCGGGCGGATTGTCGTGGCTTTGATCCAGGGGGACTGATGGCCGGAGGAGGCAAAGAGGGATTGCAGATAAAACGTTTCGCTGCGAGTCGGGTCGATTTGTGAATCACCATCCACCAGGAGGACGGGAATACTGCTGGTAACGGAAACAACCGCTGAGGATCGGTCATCCTGGGGGAGGGCGTCGGCATCGATGGAGATGCTGGTAATGAAGTTGCCGATTGCCGGAAAGGAATGTTCGAACTCCACCAGGACTTCCCCGCGAGGAGGAACTTCAACATCTGTCTCTTTGCCGGGGATCTGCTGGCCGTCGATCTGAAAGAGAACGTGCCGCCGGACGGACGTGGTCCCCCCGGACTGCCGGATCATGGCCTTGACCTTGATGGGAAAATCCGGAACGGTGACATCCCGCGACAATTCCACTTTCCCGACAGAGAAGTTATCTCGCAGCTGATCCTCGGGGCCGAACATCCTGACCAGCAGGCTGGGAGGAATTTGAAACTGCTTCTGCAATTCGCTGATACGAGTCCAGGCGATTTCCTGGTCGGGCTCCCAGGCCAGCCGTTGATTATCCGTCAGGACGAGAACTCTTCGGGAAGGATTCGAAGTGGTGGCCAGCAGTTTCAATCCGCTTTCCACAGCTTCGGGAATTCGGGAGAGGCCCGCCGGACCGGCAATTTTTGCGAGCATCTCCCGGGCTGCTTTCCGATCCCTGGTGGGGGGGGCGAGCAACCGCCGCGGTTCGGATCGGGCATCGATCACCGCGACGGTATCTTCGGGTTGGAGTTTTTCAAAAACATCGAACAGCCACTGAATGGCCTGTTGATGAGGCGTGCTGGGTTTTCCCCGTTGTCCGGGGGCCAATTCCTCCCAGGCCATGCTCCCCGAACCGTCGAGAATAAAAACGTAGTCACGGGGAAGACTTTTGCCGAACGCTCCCAGCAATCGTCCGGTTCCCCAGGGCCGGGCGAGTGCAAGGGCCACCAACCCCAGCAGGCACATTCGCAAAAACAAAAGAAGAAAATCCTGCAGGCGGATCCGCTGGCGGGTCCGTTGCCCCAATTCGAGGAACCGCATGGCTCCCCAGGACACGATGTCGAATCGGCGTTTACTGATCAAATGAGCCAGGACAGGAAGGGCAATCGCTGCCAGTCCAAGCAACATCCAGATATTCAGAAAGCCGAAACCCATAAAAATATCATTCAAAACCGTTAAAATGGGAAAAAGAAGATGGAAAAGGACGGTCGAGTGCGAGGGAGTAAAAAAACGAGAGAGGTCCCGCGAAACCGGTCGATCCCTTCACTGTACAAAATTCCCTCTTCCGATGCAGTTGATTCGGGGAAGCTCGTCCGTTATTCTGCTCCGTTTCCCCCCGCTCGGGATCCCGATGTTGGATCCTGCTGGGGATGAAACAAGATAAGACGCATTCAGCAGTATTGGGGTATTGCCGTGCAAACGGTTCAAAAAACATATGTCGCCAAAAAAGAGACCGTCCAACCCGAGTGGTTTGTGATTGACGGCGAAGGCGAAATTGTCGGGCGTCTGGCGGTCCGCATTGCCACCGTGCTCATGGGAAAACATAAGCCCGGCTATACACCACACGTTGACACGGGCGATTTTGTCGTCGTGCTGAACTGCGACAAGGTTCGGTTTTCCGGCAAAGCAGTGGCCGATGCCGACAACCCGTACATGACCAAGAAAACCCAGTCCAAGGAATATGATTACTGGACGGGATATCCCAGCGGTCGCAAAGTTGATACTGCTGCGGAATTGCTGGAGCGGCATCCGGAAAAGGTGCTTTCGGAAGCCGTTCGCCGGATGCTCCCCAAGAGCAAGCTCGGTCGTAAAATGCTCTCGAAGCTGAAGTTGTATGTGGGGACCGAGCATCCACATCAGGCGCAGTCGCCGGCGCCGTTTCCGGAATATGTGAAATAGCTCTGCGTGAAATCATTTTTTAGCCGGCAGTGTGTTGAATAACTGGCTGTCCCGGACAAATTGCAAAAGTCAGGTATCGCTGCTGAGGTTGCGAAATATAAGAATGGTGGCAGCCTCTCATTTACAGAGTTGAGTTCCATTTTGTTGGAAGTTGGGGATTTGGAAATGGCGGATCAAACGGACGCTCCTGAGCAAACGGACACTCCTGAACTGGAAGCAGCCACAACTCTGGCCTCCGGGCTGAATATCGGGAGCGAAGCTGTTCCGGAAGTGGGGGAAACCACCCCGATTTTCGAGCCGAATATTCGCGGGAAAATTGACCGTTTTGGCGTCGCCTGGGGAACTGGACGGCGAAAGACTTCGGTTGCCCGCGTCCGCGTGAAAGACGGTTCGGGAAAGATCCTGATCAATGGACGCTCTTTGGAGGATTACTTCCCGGTCGAACGCGATCGGGGAATGATTTTCGCACCTCTCAATGCCGTCAATGTGGCTGGCAAAGTGGATATCGAAGCGACTGTGCATGGAGGGGGGCCGACGGGTCAGACTGGGGCGGTCGTCCTGGGAATTGCCCGTGCCTTGCAGGCTAAAAATCCTCAAAACCATACCGTTCTCAGCGAAGGAGGATTCCTCACGCGAGACAGTCGTATGGTCGAACGCAAAAAGTACGGTCTGGCTGGTGCCCGCCGCAGTTTCCAGTTCTCCAAGCGTTAATCGCCGGGAGAACGGTTGTGTTCAGAGAGCAAAATGGCTTTCTGGATGGACGTCATGGGATGTCGTTCGCAAAGTCCATCCGGACTGCTTCAAGAAAATTTAAGAATAGCATTATCGTCTGCCTGAATGTTGTCTGATCGACAGTTTGATTCAGAGTTGACGCTGCACAGGTGATTGACATGGCACATAAAAAAGGACAGGGCTCGACACGCAACGGTCGAGATTCAACAGCCCAACGGCGCGGAATCAAAAAATATGGCGGTCAGGCTGTGCTGGCAGGCAACATCCTCGTTCGCCAGTGTGGAACGAAGTTTCATCCCGGTAAAAATGTCGGAATGGGATCGGACTATACGTTGTTTGCTCTTGTGCCTGGGACGGTCACATTTGATCGGTCCGGACGGCGCATCAACGTGATTGCTGCTGAAAGCAACTGATCGCCCATAGCGGCTTTCTGATTCGCTGTTCGGGCTATCCGCGTGGAGTAGAGCGAATCAATGTTGTCTGGGCCATTGTTCTGCCATGCAGGAGCCAGTCTCGCATCAAGTCAGGCTTGCTGCGCGCGCCCGGTGCCAGAACAAGTTGCTCCCATCAGTCTCATTTCTGACACGTTAATGCCGTGTTGGTTGACCCGGAATAACGCGAGCCGCACACTGAATTTTCAGGGGTGCGGCTTTTTCTGCGCCGATGATCAGTTTCTCTTTGTCTCCACTTACGGAATGGTCCCCATGATTCGATTCCGATCTCCTGCTCCAGCAATTCTCCTGGCTGCCTGTTTCCTCATGTCTGTTTCCGGTTCCGCAAAAGCCGAAGACAATGTGGCTCTCGAAGAAGGGAAGCATCTTTCCAATATTCACCAGGAAACCAGCGGATTTCCCCGTGCGGGGGAAGGGTACTTTTCGCCCGATGGAAAATGGATCGTCTATCAGGCTTATCCCGTCGGCTATCCATTTTATCAGATCTACGTCCAGGCCACGCAGGATGGTGTCCCTCGCCGTATCAGCCCCGGACGTGGACGGACGACCTGCGCCTATTTCTCTGTCGATGGCAAAAAGATTCTCTTTGCCTCTGCCCATGTCAGTGACACGCTGGAGAAAGACGAACAGCAGGCCCGGGAAATTGAAGCCCGGGGGGGACATCGGCGTTATCAATGGGATTTCGATCCCCATATGGATATTTACGCCTGCAATTTTGATGGCACCGGGCTGACCCGGCTGACCGATGCTTCCGGATATGACGCCGAAGGAAGCTATTCCCATGACGGGCGATTCATTGTGTTTACGTCATCGCGTGACGGCGATCCCGATCTCTACATCATGGACGCGGACGGCAAAAATGTCCGTCAGATCACAAATGTGCCGGGTTATGACGGTGGTCCTTTCTTTTCTCCGGACGATCAATGGATCATCTTTCGTAGCGACCGCCAGCAGAAGGACATGCTTCAGTTGTACGCGATTTCCGTGGACGGCAAACAGGAAGTGCAGCTGACCGACGACCTGAACACCGTGAACTGGGCGCCTTATTTTCATCCGAGTGGAAAATACATCATCTGGGCGCGGGCCGATTATTCCAGAGGTCCAGCGGGAGCCAACTTTGATTTGTGGACCATGGATGTCACATCGACCGCTACCACTTTCAAAGGAGGGGCGGTGGAACGGATTACTTACCATGCAAAGGCGGATGTGTTGCCCGTTTTCAGTCCGGACGGCAAACAGCTGTTATGGACCAGCAACCGGGGAGAAGGGGGGACCAGCCAGTTGTGGATCGCCGACTGGAATCGCCCGGAGCGGTCGTCCCGGTGAACCTGCGGGAGAATTTCACTTCGGGCAGTCTTCGTGTCCCGGGAAACCTGTCGAAGTCACTCTCGGCGAGGCGAGCCCGTCTGCTATAGTGGTCTTGCGCCCCTGTCCTGGCAGGGGCACAAGATGCGACCGCAGGCTCAGAGACCTGCCCGCAACAAGTTTCTCCGCCTGTTCTATTCAGGTTTGAAACACGCATCGTTCACTTTCAGAGAAGTGCATTCCCGGTCTGAGAAAATGTCATGTTTGAATCGATCACACGCAATCTGACGGATGCCATTGGCACCATTGCCCGCGGGAAACTGTCGGAATCCAATATCCGCGAGGGGATGACAAAGGTGCGTCAGGCCCTTCTGGAAGCGGATGTGAACTATGACGTGGCAAAGAATTTCACCCAGCGAGTCACGGAACAGGCCGTTGGGGAACGGGTTCTCAAGTCGTTGCGGCCCGCTGAACAGATTGTCGGGATCGTCTATCAGGAACTCGTTCAACTGATGGGGCCGGTCGACCACTCCCTGGCGGTCCGTCGGGGCGAATTGACCGTCATTATGATGTGCGGGTTACAGGGAGCGGGAAAAACAACCACGTGCGGCAAGCTGGCCCGAATGCTGAAAGAGCAGGGAGTCAAGCCGATGCTCGTGGCGGCTGACCTTCAGCGCCCGGCAGCCATTGAGCAGTTGCGCGTACTCGGCGAACAGATTGGTGTTCCCGTTTATTGGGAAGAAGCGGGCAGCAGCACACCCGTGCGTGTCTGCCTGAATGCCAAAAAAGAGGCCCGGGCTCACGAGTGCAGCGTCCTTATTCTCGATACCGCGGGGCGATTGCATGTCGACGATTCCCTGATGAAGGAACTCGTCGAAATCGATAATAAACTCAGTCCCGACCAGGCGTTACTGGTTTGTGACGCCATGACCGGCCAGGACGCGGTTAACAGTGCCAAGGTCTTCAACGAGGCCCTGGAACTGGATGGAGTTATTCTGACCAAGCTCGACGGCGATACGCGGGGCGGGGCAGCTTTGTCGGTGAAGGCGGTTACGGGAGTTCCGATCAAATTTATCGGAACAGGTGAACAGGCAGACAGGATTGAGCCGTTTCATCCCGATCGAATGGCCCAGCGGATCCTCGGACAGGGGGACGTCGCCACGCTGCTGGAAACAGCTCAGCGGGTGCTTGATGAAAAGGAAATGGAACTCCAGCAGAAAAAAATGCTGGAAGGAAAGTTCGGGTTGGACGATTTTTTATCCGCGATGGCGCAGATTCAGCGGATGGGGTCGATGAAGTCGCTGCTCAAGCTGATTCCCGGGATGGGCCAGCTGAGCCAGGCCCTTGAGATGATGGATGGCATGGATCCGGACAAGGATCTTGGCCGGATCCGGGCCATGATTCATTCGATGACGCTTGACGAACGCCAAAATCCTGACAAAATCGACCGTTCGCGCCGAAACCGCATCGCCAAAGGAAGCGGGACCGACCCGGCAGAAGTTCATGGCCTGCTCAAGCAATTCAAAGGCATGTCGGGCATGATGCAGCAGATGGCCGGTCTGGGCGCGGGAGACCGCATGAAGAAAGTCCGTGAGCTGCAAGCCGGAATGATGAATCCCGGGGCGGATTTACTGCGGGAAAAGCAGAGAAGTAAACGCGGTCCAGCCGATAAAGATCTGTTGCGTGACAAGAAAAAGCAGCAGCGGAAGCAGGCCAAGGAACAGCGTAAGAAGAATAAACGGCGCTAATCCGGTCGAAGCATTGAGCGGAAGTTGTCGAAGTATCAAATCGGTGGGGAAATTGTGTTTGCCCGCTGAACGCGATGGAAAATCGGCCGAGTTCCGGTCGATTGCGTGGAAAAGAAAACCAGAGGAGACATTTGTGGCGGTTCGTATTCGAATGAAGAGACTGGGGCGGACACATCGGCCGTTTTACCGGATTTGCGTCATGGATCAGCGGAAAGCCCGCGACGGTCAGGCCATTGAAGAAATCGGCACTTATGATCCGATGGTGCTTGATAAATCCAAGCGGGTCACACTGAAAATGGACCGCGTGGAACATTGGATCTCCGTGGGCGCCCAGCCCAGCGAGCGCGTCGCCACGTTGATCCGCAAAGTCAAGGAAAACGATTGGGGCGATATCAAGTCTCCTCCGCCAATGCAGGCTCCGCAGGTCAAAGCCGCGCCTGCAGCGGAAGAAGCTCCTGCGGAAGCTGCGGAATAAGTCATCCTCGAATTCATGGCATTGCGGAAAAACGTTTTTTTCGAGAATCTCCGCAGCCAGAATCAAAACAGATTATGATTCGGTTTGACGTGCTGACCCTGTTTCCCGGCATTTTTGACGGGTATCTGCATCAAAGCCTGCTGAAGCGGGCCATTGATGCCGGATTGGTCCAGATTCATCTCTGGAATTTTCGGGACTGGGCAAAAGACCGGCACCAAACTGTGGATGAACCTCCTTATGGCGGCGGTCCCGGAATGCTGCTGCGTTGCGAACCGATTTTTGACTGCGTGGAAGACGTTCAGCAGAAAGTCTCCCCGCCCGGTCGGCTTCTCATGCTGACTCCGCAAGGGAGAAAGCTGGATCAGCCGTTGATTGAAGAACTTTCCACCGCGGAGCGATTATTGCTCCTGTGTGGACGTTATGAGGGATTTGATGATCGCATCGTCCAGGGTCTGGCCCCGCTGGAAGTCTCCATGGGGGACTTCATCTGCAACGGCGGCGAGATTCCGGCAATGCTGGTGATCGACGCGGTGATTCGTCTCATTCCCGGAGTTCTGGGGGATGAAACGAGTGCCAAGTATGATTCGTTTTCGTCGGCCGGCCGGCTGGAATATCCCCAGTACACGCGGCCCCGCGAGTATCGCGGGATGACCGTGCCTGAGGTCCTGCTCAGCGGGAATCACGGAGCAATTGCCGTCTGGCGGGAACAACAGAGTTTAGAGCGGACCCGCCAGCGGCGGAATGATTTACTGAATGGCTCTTCTTCGGAGAGCTGAAGTCGTGGGGACTGACATCGCCCGCGGGCGACCACAGACGACATTAACCTGATCGACGTGCCTGTCCCATTCCGGCACCTCTCGAGACAATTCGGAACAATAGTCATGCGACATCAACTGCTCGATCTGGCTGAAAAATCCAGCCTTCGTGAAACTCCTCTCTCCTTTGACGTTGGCGACACTGTTGACGTTCACACCCGTATCCTGGAAGGGGACAAAGAACGAATTCAGATTTTCTCCGGCGTGGTGATCGGTCGCCGGGGACATGGAATGGCCGAAATGTTCACTGTTCGCCGCATTGTCGCGGGCGAAGGGGTTGAACGGACGTTCCCTGTCAACTCACCGAAAATTGCCAATGTCGTCACCAAGCGGCACGCCAAGGTTCGCCGAGCGAAACTCTTCTATCTTCGCGACCGGGTTGGCAAGGCGACACGCCTCACCGAACGCCGGGCCAAAACCAGCGAAGCTGCGGAATAATTCCCGGTTTCCAGGAATTGGAATCAAGGACCGGCCACACCACTTGTTGTCCGTTTCCGCTCAAGGAATAGGAATTTTCATCGTGTGATCAGTTTTGTTTGTGGCTCTCAGAATTTTTCCCGCCGGCAGCAGCTCGTAAGAGTATTCGCTGTCGGCGTTTTTTTATAAACTCCATCCATGAGATCCGGCTGGCTGCGAAAGATTCTGGGGAATCGAGGAGAACGTGCTGCTGCGAAATTCCTGCAGCGGCAAGGGTATCGGATTCTCGCCCGACAGTCTCGAAGCAGAATCGGTGAACTCGATTTGATCGCTCTGGATGGGGAAACGATCGTGTTCATTGAAGTGAAAACCCGTTCCTCCCTGATCGCTGGTCACCCCACAGAAGCGGTGACATTCACGAAACAGCAGCAACTGACGCGGGCAGCCCTGGCCTGGTTAAAACGGTATCAGCTGCTGGAACGCCGCGGGCGTTTTGACGTGATTGCGATTACATGGGGCCGCCAGTCCGCCCCGGTCATCGAACATTACAAAAATGCTTTTGAAGCGGTCGGCCGGGGGCAGATGTTTCATTAACCTTGGAGGTCGTCGAAAAACCGGCCTGATCCGTGACGATTTCAGCGACTGGCAGTCGTTATCTTTTCGCGAAGCCGAAAGTTCCTCGTATTTTCCACTTCAAAATACCAGTGTCGACAGCAACAATAGAGACAGATGGGAGACATCTCCACGGACCTTGCGTACGGCTGGAGCTGTGAAGGTTGCCATGGGCGAATCGAAAGGCAATGGGGCTTGGAACGACACATGTTTGGTCGTTGTCTCCACTGGAAGAACAGCATCATTGCCCCTGTCCGCCAATGAAAAAGTTCGGGCTCGACGTTTCCCATCGCAACATGGAACTCCGCAGGTGATGACTGCCCGTCCTTCCCCCCCCCCCAAGCAGATCTTGTCGACTTAGAAGAGGAAAAGCACTATGCCACTGACACCGGAACAGGAAGGAATCGGAAAAGAAAACTTCTCGCGCGCGGTGGAGGAAGTCTCGAAGCTGGACATGACGCGACGGGGCCTGATGAAGGCTGCCGCAGCCACGACCGTGGGAGTGGGAGCAGCTTACTTCGGCTATAAGGAGCTGGAATCGGACAAGGTTCGCGTTGCTTTTATCGGGACCGGGGATGAAGGAAACATCCTCCTGACGCAGCATCCCGAGGAATATATGGAGATTGTCGCCATTGCGGATCTCCGTCCGACAAATCGGGACCGGGCCTTTGAAGGAGATGGCAACAATGATCGCCAGGGACTGATCAAAAAACTCGGTATGGAAAAAGCCGGCAAAATCAAACGGTTCAACAGCCACAAAGACTTGCTGGACCATGCCAAGGAACTGAAGCTCGACGCGGTGATCATTGCGACTCCGCTGGTGACACATGCCCCCATTGCCCTGGATTGCCTGAATGCGGGGTTGCACGTCCTGACTGAAAAATTGATGGCCCGCACCATCACTCAGTGCAAGGAAATGATCCGCAAAGCCAAGGAGAAAAATCTCCTGCTGGCGGTCGGCCATCAGCGGCACTACAGCGTGCTCTACCATAACGCCAACAGCCTGGTCCAGAATGGTCTCCTGGGAGACATCAAGTACATTCGCGCCCAATGGCACCGCAACAACAGCTTTCCCCATGGCGACAGCTGGCAGAAATCCATCCCCAAGGCAGATGCCGGTGCTCTCAAAGATGTCAAGTTGGCGGATTTTGGGTTTGACAACATCAACAAGCTCGTCAATTGGCGGCTCTATAACCAGACTGGCGGCGGACTGATGGCAGAACTCGGCAGCCACCAGATGGACGCTTGCAGCATCTTTCTGGGGAAAGTTCATCCCGTGGCGGTGCAGGGACATGGGGGCAAAAACTTTTATGGAATTGAAGGGGTCGGCCCGAAAGACAAATGGACCGACGATCGTGAAGTCGATGATGCGATTTTCGTGACCTTTGAGTTCCCCGGAAAACATTACGAACAGAACAAGCGCGATCTGTGCATCGTCACATATTCCTCCATCAGCACGAACAAGTTCGAGCCATATGGAGAACTGGTTTATGGCAGCCGCGGAACGCTGTTCATGAAGACGGAAAAAGAAGCCATGCTCTGGAAGGAAGATGGGCGGGGCAGCACCGGGGGTGGTCCGGATCAGCGATTATGGGTTGTTTCCGGCAGCGCGGCTGGCGGCGGCCCGGTGCTGGAAGCCTATGAAACAACCTCCGGGGCTGCGAAAGCTTCTTCTGGAGGAACGGACTGGGCCACGAACGTCTCTCGCGGCTACAAAGAAGAGATGGAACACTTCTGCTATGCCATTCGGCATCACGGACCGGACTACTGGCCCAATGGGGCTCCGCTCTCTCCGAAAGAAGGGGGCCTGCGGTGCAATGGTGTCGTCGCCATGGCAGACGCCATCATGGCCATGACCGCCAACCTG